>Ga0115100_10749697_pt1 | contig 15581 bp, 1 predicted proteins | sample MBTome_3_FD_89642 | JGI IMG/M metagenome (GOLD analysis project Ga0115100, IMG submission 89642) | Marine eukaryotic communities from Pacific Ocean to study complex ecological interactions - MBTS_2Apr14_M1_3um Metatranscriptome... | ecosystem: Environmental > Aquatic > Marine > Oceanic | place... | reverse complement strand
GGGGTGGAAAAAGCATGTTTTAGTTTGTGTGTGTTTGTTTGTGTAAACGTTCTATTCTGCTGCCACGAGCTACATATTCTACTTCTCAGTGCTACAACGTGAGGCACGTTGACCACGCATTCCATTTCACCAACGTTGGTAAGTCGTCAACCGAGACATCCATGGTGAAAATCAAGTCGTCCAACGTCCTTCCTGTCCGCTCTGCCGAGTAAAACGCGGGCAAGGCAAACGAGTGGCTCACCTCGCCTCGACGCTTTTGCGAGTCGAGGGTCTGCTCTTTAAGCTGGCGGCCGGTTGCCTCCGGCGGCACGGCGAAGGTGAGGTGGAGGACGGGCAGGTGCGACCGCTTTCCTGCTTGCGGCTCTTTAAGCGTGCCGCCTTCCCAAAGCGCGCCATCGAGGCTCACCCGGTGCACAAAGATGCCGTCCATCGGCGGCTCTCGCAAGTGCGAATGGTCGCGCGCAGTAATATCCACTCGGAGCTGCGGATCCGGATTGGCCGCCGTCATGGCCTCCAACCTCAGCGCTGCAAGCATGCCCCGCGGATTTGAAAGCCCGCCAAGCCACATGCTTGGGATCTTGAGCCGCTTGTCGTTAAGCCGTTCCAACTCCTTGTGCCGGAGAACGAGCTGGTCAACCCACACTGACAACGACTTGTGGCCGGACGACGATGGTTTGATCCGCCACGAGAACTCTTCCCACGCTTCTGGGACGGCTCCCGCCATGACTGCCGCAGTGGTAGCAGCCACCTCTGGAGTCTGGTACCCTTTGCCGCCCAGAAAGCAAATGATGTGCCTGATCTCGGCCCGAACAAACGTCAAGATGTTGTTCAGCACAACCACCTCGTCCTTGATGCACAGGACGACCGGCGAAACTGCAGCGCCCATCCCAGGCACGACTGCGGTCGACGGCACTTCTTTGAACCCAATGGTTGCGGTGCCGTGGGTGTACGACGGGACGTTTCTCGGGCCCACGCGCAGCGGGATCCTGTCCTTGAGATCGTTGAGCGTGTCGACAAACGTCGGCGGGTGCGTTCCACTCTTGTCCCCCTTGCTGTGGTGGTGCATTCGCTCCTTGTCTTTCCGCTCATAGTCGTCGGATTGCTTCCGCTTCTCGGCTGCAAGCTTTGAGAGCTGCACGTCGTGCCGGACCGTCGCAGCCGACTTCAGCCGGTCTGAAGTGACGGCCGATGTCAGCGCACTGTTGCTCTTGTTAACTTCGGACCTGCAGAGCAGCCGCTGGACCTTTTCAAACAGCCTGGTAGCCTCGTGCGAATTGATGCGCGCGTTTGGCCCGAGCCCGCACAAATCGCCAAGGCGGCCTTGGTCAAGCTTAGTGGTGGACCCAGCCTGGATCGTGCAGATGGCTGCCTGCAAGTCTTTAAACCGCGCGAGCCGTGCGGTGGACTGCCTTGCATCCCGGACCGGCAGGAACAACGAAGATGGCGCCTTGTATCCTGCAGGCCCGTTGGCCCCAAGCTGGAACTCAAACCCTTGCCGCAAGCTCGAGGTTGACAGCCAAGAGTCGAGCAGGGCGTAAAAGGCAGTCTTGTCCCGAGGATCGGCCATGTGCCTGGTGTAGATGGCCGCCATGAAGTTCCTGACAGAGTTGAGGGGGATTGGGTCGTCTGGGAGTCCGTACTCGTTCTTTGCATACTCCAAGACGCTCCACAAGTCCGAGATCTGCCATTCGTAGGTGTGCAACGAACCAACAACGCCAAACAGCTGCCGGCCTTGCAGCACGCAGTGGATGAAGCAAATGTTGTGCAGGATGATCAGCCACTCTACCCGAGCGCTGCAATCGCAGTACTCCTCCGGCAGCCCGGCCAACAACTTTGCCAAGTTCCACCGCAACGTCTGCGGGGCTTCAATGACAAAGTGTCCTTCGTGCCGTGGGGTGCTGACCACGACGTTCGACGAGACCCAGAACCGGAAGTGCGGGTTCAAGTCTTTCGATGCAGCAGAGTTGAGCAGCTCTGCAATCTGCCGGTACAAGACCTGGTTTCGGTGCGCACACTTTATCATGAACCACACATCCTGCGCCATCGCAGTCTCAAACGTCGATCGGATCTCGGCGGGGCTCTCTGCTCCAGAAAAGGTGATCAGGATAACGTCTTTGTTCATCGCAACCGCAAACTGTTCGACGGTCGTATACGAGTCTGCGCCGGTGCCTTGATCAAGCAAGTAGATCGGCGTTCGCTGCGACTGCTTCATCATCACTTCTGGCGCAAGGCGCGTCTGAACCAGCTGGCCGGCCGTATCCAGCGAGTCTCGCGAGTACCTCTCGGCAGCCTCAAGGAACCGCGACGGCCGCAACGTCCCAGCAATCATCAACGTTTGCAGTTTGGAAATCTTAGAGTGCAAGTCGTGCGGCATCGTGGTGGTGAGGTGCTTGTTCTCGCGCCACCCAACCCACTCCGACTTGTACTTCCCGAATTGGTCGACCACATCAATGACCGGCGAGGTCCACGCAATGTGCTCCAGTCGCACGGTGGCAAAGCCGCCCTGCTGCTGCTTTGGTCTGCGAGAGGCGTTCCGGCGGGCGTCGCTGCCCACAGAGTACCGCAGGTACTGGTCGAACAAGCCGGTGGCCTCGTTGATGAGGCCGTTGTCAAACCACTCAAAGACGATGTCTGGCACCCGGCCAAGCGCAGCCTCGGTCTTGAGCGCAAGCAAGAACAAGAACGCCTTGCAGTCCAGCTCGAGCATCCCGCCTGCAACCTGCGGGTACACGTTTTCGATGAAGACGCGCATCGTCATTTCCGCACTGAGCGGTTGGTCTTCTGCGTCTTCTGCACGGATCGCGATGTCAAGCATCTTGAACGTCGCTTCAAAGTCTTGGTACGACTTGTTAACCCGCGACAACGAGATCACGACGTCAACCACGGCGACAAGCGTGTGCGCCGTGTCGCGCGCGTCGGCCATCTTTGGCGACAGCTTCTCAAATGCTTCCACCGAGCCGGCAACCACTTTGCTGGCACCCTCGGCCGCCTTTTTCGCTTGCGAGACCTCCTGGATCCACTCATCGTGCCCGCGCGTGTTCGTGTCGGCTCCGCTGTCCTGCGTCGCCTCGCCTTGCCCGAGCAATTCCAGCACTTGGATCTCGAGCCGCGCCAACTCATCCTTGTGCTCGTTTAGCCGGTTGTGGGCCGCCACAATGTCGGACCAGGCACGTGGCTGCCTAATCTTCATCACGTGGTGCATCAAGCTGTGCTCCAACCCGTCTTGCGAGACGGTTGCGTGAACAACGGCAAGGTACGGCACGTAATCGTGCGGGATTTCTACCTGCCGCGTCGCAGTCGTAATATACAGCTGGAAGTTGTCGTTGTACTCGAGCTCGTCTTGGCCCAACCGGATCGACCGCACCAACCTGCTGTTCAACGTCACTTGCTTCAGCAGCAGCGCCCGGATCCGTTGATCGCGCCACAACGCTTCCAAGTCTGCATTGGCGACAATGCACGGCTGCCCGTCTACAAGGCACCGCCGCAGCTCGCGCAAGAAGCTTGGGCTGTCTTCGACGTGCGTGAGGACGGTGGCGCCGGTGTTGTTGACAAGCCACTGCCGCGACGAGCCCAGCGGGTCCACGATGAGCGGCCAGCGTTCGCAGTGAGTCTGCATCAGAATGATGCAGGCGTCCTGCGGGGTGATCCACGACCGGAAATCGCCTTGCGGCCAAATCTCGATCGGAACGGTGAGCTCGGGCTGAACCAGAGCAATCAACGTCTCTGGGTTCAAGACAAACTCTGGAATCGAACTGCCTTCCCCGTCGGAAATGTTGTCGATGCTCTTTTGGAAGCACTCCTTCGCGGCTGCCTCAATCGCCGTCACGTACGACGCTCTGTGAACGTCGGGCATTGCGCCAGCGTAGGCAACGTACGCCGCAGCAACCGCACAGTTGCAGAGCAGTCGCACTTCGTCCTCGTCCTCGCTACCGTTTTCGGAGATGGACGATTTCCATTCTGTCACGTCTTGCCCAAAGCTTGCGTCCAGTTGCTGCGCGAGCCGGAGCCGCGAGTGCAGCTTGGCACGCTTCTTCTCCAAGTCCTGCTTGTCCTGCACCATCTGGTCAAACTCTTCCTGCAGCTTGGCCAAGTGCTCGGCGGCAGTCATGTCTGTCGGGACGGTGCGTCCAGCGGCGTGCACCACCTCACGATGTGCGCCAGGTTTTGCAGCCAGCGCCGCATACTCGACCACCCGAATGATCCATTCGTACATCACGTAGCATTCGCGGGCGGCGTGCCGCACGCCTGAAGAGGTGACGTCCGGCATGTCCAAGTAAGGCTGCAAGAACTCGGATGCTTCCGCATCCAGCGTAGCAGGATCGTAGTCCTCGATGAGTTGTTGGAATCTGGGATCCATGATGACACCCCGGGTCACCTTCCAGCTGTCCACAAACTCGCTTTTTCCACGCCGCGCGTAAATGTCAGTGTCGAGCGCCTTGTGGAGCACAAGCACCACCATGTCGACAACCTTCCGGACGAGCGGCGGTGGATCCCGCATGCTGCGGAGTGCGTCTGTTCGCTTTGGAGTGATTTTGGCTTGCCAGATTTTCACCTGCTCTTTTGCAGCTGCCAACTTGGCCGCGTCGTCGTCCAGCACTGGTGTGGCTGGCATCCGTTCGGCAGCAATCGACGACCGGCTTTTGACCTTGCGTTGCTTGGCCACAAACGCCGCCAGCAGTTCTTCGTCGTCTTGCGAGTCGACGCCTTCGTCGTCTACAGCAGCAGTCTCCGCAGCGGCAGCAGCGCCAAGCAAATCCAACAGCTTTGCAGTGGAAGCAGCTTCGGCTGCTTTCAACTTTTCGGCATTTTCCAAAAGCTTCTCCTCAATCCCTCGAATAGCTTCCCGCGTGCCTTCGCAAGTTTTGATCGCCAAGTGAAGCCGGTTCATCTTTTCGTCGTGAACTTTTTTGCAGCCGACAAACATGCGCAAGAAGCATTCAATAAAACTGTCAAACGCGGCCGGGCTCAAGCAAGGCCGAATCTCGGCCATGATGGCGGACGCAGCAAGGTGCGACGTTGCAAAGAGGTGCGAGATGGCTTCCTGGACTTCAACAGAGAACGGGCTCAGCAAGTTCATCTGCCGGCCAAACGAAATGCCGCGCTCGACAAACGACGGCCCAGAGACGCCGTCGTCAAACCAATTGATGTAGCAAGAGCCGAACAACGACGGGAACCTGATTGCCAGCTCTTCAAGCTGGCTGTCAAACGACCGGAAAGATATGACCAAATGCAAGTTGTCGCGCACACGGCCAAAGAACATTTCCCGTGCGCTTAGAGAGCTGCCTTCTTTCTTTATCGTGGATTGCAGGCCTTCAAACAAGGCGTCCATTTCACTGGTCGAAAAAAGGTCGTAAATCTCGCCGGAAGTGAGAAAGCTATTCAACATTTCGTAGATGGCGTCGTCCAAGTTGTCGCCGCAAATGTACGCAGTCACCCGCGTACCTTTGCAGCCCACCTTCCGGTAGAGCGCGCGCATGTCGCTGCTGAACGTGGTGCGGGTCGTGCAGTTGACAACTTCCATCGAGTACCCTGCAATGTGGGCAGCAAATTTTGTAATGGACGAAATGCCAAGCTCGTTCTCTCCCACCATGATCGCGCTTGTGCCCGGAATGCTCAACGAACGGCCAACTCTGAGCAAATGCCGGGTCAGCGTCCGGGTCAAACGAAGCGGGCGAACGATTGCGTTCCAGTTGGCATTGAACGATCGGAGGTAAGACTCTGCTTGGACCATGGCATCGTCAATGTTGTGGGTGAGGGTGCACGTGTTCTGTCCGTAGTTGAAGGTGGGGTTGTGAATCTGGGTCGATCCGGGGGGTTCCATGAAATCGTAAAGCACTGTAGGCAGCACTTCAACATCCATGGCCGGGACGTCGCCGTCGAACATCATCATAGATGCACCGCGGAGGATGGACGCTTGGCTTTTTGGGATGTTGTCCACCGATTTCGACGCCTTTGGCGGCGGCGGCGCAACCGGCCGGCTTGCAATGGCCTCTTCACGTTGTTTGATTGTGCATTGCCGGAGACCTAGGTATGAGACGACTGGTTCCAACGGCGGCGAGTCCGGCGCTGGCTTTCCACCAGGGGATGTTGGGGAATCGAGCGGAATGCCCGACGACGTTGCTCGCAAGTTTGGCGGCCTTGCCACTTCAGAGCTGAAGACGTAGTCAACGACGCTGGTAACGGCTTCTTCTTTGCCTTCCATAAACTTAATATACACAAGTCCGGCTTTGAATTCGTCGGCAGTAATCCGCAGCTGGTCGCCTGTCAAAGTGGACCACAGCTGGAACTCGGAGCACCCGTTTGCACACATGGCGAAGAGGTCGCACAGCCGAAGGTGCTTTGTGCGCAAATGCAGCACAAGTTCGTCGAGCAAACCCAAGCTTGAGCTGACAGAAGACCGAACGCTCATCGAGCTCGGGTCGTAGACGCCAGTCCGGATCAAGCCAGCTTGCGTCAGCGCGACCGACGCTTGCTTGAGAATCCACTCAGAGTGGTCAAACCCGACTGAACGGTCAACGAATATGCGTTCCCACTCGTGCCGCCACGTCGCAATGAGGGTTTCAACAGAGTAGCTGTCTGGCGACAGTCGAGTCATGCCTCGCACAATGTGCAGCAAATCCGCCAACCCATACGAGTGGTGCCAATTGTTCCCAACCGTCAACACTTTATTTCGCACCTTGTCCAAAAGATCAACGGAAATGCTTGCAAGCGTGCTCATGACAGAATCGACGTCGCTGTACGGCTCAACGGCTTCTTTTGCTCGCATCTTTTGGTACATCACACCGTTCAACACCTGCTTCGTATCTTCGACATCACGCGGCGGCAGGTAAAACACGGAAAACTGTCTGTAGTACCGGTCGAGAACCGGGTTCAACGCCGTTGGCGGCTCTAATGTGGTGACAATCGTTGAATCAGGCACCCACCGCCACTCGCCAATCTTTCCCGATTCGCCAGGAACAAACCACTTGCCTTCTTCCGCAAGCAGGCGCAGTACTTCTGGCAGCTCGTCCTCTTCGTCCAGAGAGGTCAAGCCAATGTCATCAAAGTTGACAGTAATCGGCTTGCCGCCTGGCGCGCCGTAGACGCTGCCGGTCCGGCGTTCAGTGTTGCGCTGCAGAAAGTCTCGAGCAGTGTGGCCAGATGTGGCACGAGAGCAAGTCAGCGTCTTGACCACCGACAAATCAAGGCTTGGCGAAGACAGGAACTGGTTCACTATGGCGCTTCGGCTCGAACCGCGCATGCCCACGATGCAAACGTTCTGCCCGCTTTGAATGACCAGATTCATCAAGAAGTGAATGCAAGCAGACGCCGGAGTGTGAACAAACTGATTTTCTTCGCACCTCGGGTGGCCGTCTTCCATCAACGACTCGACCTCGGATTTCCACGTGATCCAGTCGGCCGTTTCAGTTACGTAGTAGTCAAAGATGGTGTGCGATGGCTCGTCTTGCGGGACCAGGCCAGACTTCTTCCTCAAATGAATGTGGAACCGCTCACGACCCTTTGATTTCAAAAGCCCGCCAAACGACCAAGCGATGCTGAAGAGCAGCAAGCATTCAATGTGAGGTTTGGTCAACACTTCGCCAGCAGTCACGGAATCCCGAAGCAACGAAGCCAGAAGGGCAAACATCGTTTCCAGCCGGCCGCCGACAGGCACTTTTGCGCACGAGTTCTCGGTGTCGGCGAGTACAATGCACGAGTCGAGCAGCTCATTGCCGTGCATCAGCTCGTGAAGAATCGCAGCTTCTGTTGTCCTTCGCGTTCGCAACCATATGTCCACCATCATTTCCCATGTCACGAGATCTTCGGTGAAATTGATAGGGCACGACAGCTTCACTGCTGGCATGTCTTCGCCAGCTTGCCGCTTCAAGTCGCCGCCCGACGCTTCAAACACAATCTTGACACGTGGCGGGATGGCAAGTCGATCGCCGTTGCCAAGCATAAAGTACTCGCTGCCTTCCAAAATCGGGGACAGGTGGGTCAGCCAACTGTCTGTGAGCGGACCATCAAACACAATCCACGTGCTCACTGATTCTTCGCCTGCGCTCTTTTCAATCTGTCGCCAGAGTGTCGGGAAGATGCCGTCAACCCATTCGGCGTCACGCATCGTGCCGAATAAGTGTGACGGTTCCAGCGCGCGCGGGTTAATCCGGTAAACCCGCGGCACAGGGCCAAACTTTGCAAGGGTTCCGAGGACAACCGTCATCGCAGACGTTTTTCCTGACCCAGAAGGCCCAACCAACATCAACGCATCGTGCCGCCTGGCTGCTGCGTAGATCTCGCTCACTTTGGTGATGAAAGCGTCGGATGGAATCAGCGAGTTTTCCTCCGTCGTCGCAATGAATGCATCGCGGAGCTCAGTTGGCTCTTGCAACGAAGAGTTGAGCAGAGCCATGTCCATGTGGAACACGGTCCGCACTGCATGGTCGAACAGAGAGCGGTGGTCTGGGAGGAGGCGGTACTGGCAGACCTGGATGAACGCTGTTGCCGTTGCGTACTCGTCAATGTCTTTGGTCGAAATGCCGTACGGCAGTTTGCTTGCGTAAATCTTTTTGGAGTTCAAATCAACGACAACCTTTTCTGGCAGCGCTGGCTTCGAGGCATCGGCACTGTTGCCACCGTTAGTCGAGGTACGGAGCATCGTGCTGCGTGACATGTCGTTGAAAGACGAAGTCAGATTGGTGGCAGTAAAATGCGAAAGGGAAGTACGCCGCTGCTTTGTTTGCTTTACCGACCGAACGTTGGTAACAGCAAACTGAATAACACGCTGGGCGGTGGTGATGCTGTAGTCGTACCATGTTTCGCTCTTCAGCTGATCGTGCAAGATTGAGCTCAAAAGGTGAATCTTGTCGGCAACTATCTTTGGATTCTTAAACACACCTGCAGCATGGCAATGCGCGGTGATTATCGCCTTTACGTTTGGAGGCGTAAAGTTGATTGACCGGAATGACGACTTGATAAAGTCTGGCAGCGGCGTCTTCGTCCCTCGCAACGGAAGGGACGCTGCAATAAACACGCTGAATGCCTTCACCTCCACCGGATCGTTGACCAACGCAGCTTCCGATTGCTCGGTTCGATTGGCGCTGGAAGCTGAGCCGACTTTGTTAGAAACCGCATTTGCTCGGATCCGCATCGCAATTGACTGCAACCGTTCAGCAAAGATGGACATGGCCTCCGTGGTGAGCTTGTCAAAGTTGTAAAAGCAGCCGGAGACTCCGCCTTTGCTCAAGCCAGTCAACAGGCGGCTCAGCACAGACCCGTCGGTGAGTTTAGAGCACATTGTGTCCAACGCAAAGTTGCCGGTAAGCCCGTTCACAGCCTTGACGGCTTCTTGCCGCGAGCCGACCGTGTCTGCCCCGCTATAAAGCAAGCTGCCTTGGAGGCTGGTAATGTCGCCCATTGTTTGGATCAATAGCAGCAGGTGCCGCTCTGTGGCCGGCGTGATGTACACCTGCGGCCCAACCCCAAAGTACTCGCAGTTGTACAAAAGGGTTTGCTCTGCGCAGGCAAGGTGCAGGCCTTGCGGCTGATCCTCTTGCGGGCCGCTGTCGTCATCATCGAAAAGGCCCAACGAGCCACCATTGGCATCTTCAAAGAAAGAGTACCTGCAATGTCGCAGCCAACCAAAGTCGTTGACGTCTTTGCACCGAGCGCTTGCGACCATTTCGGTAACTTCCCGAAGGTGGAGGGTAACAGTCAGCAGCGACTGCAACTTTTGAATCACCATGGCAGAACCATCTTTTCGGAAGGATGCAATCTTCTTGGTAAGGTCAGATGCCAGCCGAGTGACTATATCGTCCATGTTCTCCTTGGCGTCCATGTGCGCGTGCCGGTACAACTTTACCTTTTCAATGGCCTGCGCTGTCATAGCCGTCCAGAACAGCCGGAGGAAGATGGTCTCGGCTTGGCACGTCGAAATTTCGTTGTCTGATGTGGCAAGCGCGACAATGCGTTCCGTCTCGCTGAATTTCTCGCTTGCTTCCATTTCAGTGACTGCTTGGGCAGCGGCAGCAAACTGCTTCTTAAGAACATCTTGGGTTGCCATGACGAGCTCAGAAAGGGTGGTTGACAAGTTCAAGTGCGGGCCGCTTTTAACTGGCGTGGCAAGCTCGAGCTCTTCTCCTTCTGCAGATTCGACTCGAACAATTGCGCCGTCCTCGACGTGGACTGCTGAAATGTTGCTGAAGAGGGCTTTCAATGCACGCGGCAACACCACAATCTTCTCGTCAGCAATGCCGACGCTGATCACGTCGAGAAGCACGGCGTCCGACGCAAAGTAGAACCGCGGAAACTCTTGCCGCTTCCTGTCAAGGAAGATGGAGAGCGATTTTCGGCATCCTTCCAACCCTTCTGCGAGATTCTCGAGCAAGCCAATCTTGGTCACATCTTCGTCGCCGCCGTAGCACCAGTGCAAAATGTTGTGGCACTCTGTTGCTGCGAGCAAAAATTTGTTGTAATCTCGATCAAAGATGGCAAACTGGCTCGCCTCGTACGTGAGCTCGTCGCCATGATGGCCAAATACAGATGCCAGGTGCTTCCACAATGCCTGCACTTCAAGCCACCGCTTCAGAAAGCTTGAAATCTCGTTCAACTTTGCCATCCAGCTGACGAGATCCGTCTTGTGCGGCCCAAGCGATGGCGACGACATCATCGCGGCCATGTTGATGTGCGCATCCTCTGCTCGGTCGATCAACCGCTGCGACGCTTCGACGTCCAAAATAATCCGGACAGGTGCAGACGGTTCATCGTACCGCGTTTTTTCAAACGGAGCGAAAGGGAACACTTGCTCGTTCCACTCCACGTCCACGACCTTCAAGGTGCTTTCGAGCTCTGCCTCGCCAGTTGCTCGTCGAGCCAACTCCTGGATCTTGTTTGTGTACTGCGGCAAGTCCAGCGAGATGAGCGTCTGAATCACGAGCCCGTCAATGCTAAATGTGGTTACCGTGATGTTCATGACCTCACGCCAGTGCCGGTCACGGATCGAGGTTCCGCCCAGCAAAGCAAGAAGGGGCAAGCACTCTAGCAAGCTGGAGAGCACCGTCGTCATTTCACCGTAAGCAGACCACCGATGTAGGTCAGCCGGCAGCGCGTTGCACCGGTCGTAGATCTTGTGCACGGCTTCCATTTGCACGTTCAGGTCAGTGTTGGCCCATTCCGCAACCCGCAGCCCAGAGTTGAGCACAGAAAACTCTTCGTAAAGATCGTAGAGCAGTGATAGTTTGCTCAAATCCTGCGCCGTTTGGTCAAACTCCACAAACGTCGTCGTGTCCATCCCGTACAAGCTCTCGACGACGGCAAGCACCTTCCGCTCCAGCTCGAGTTCGTTGAACACGGTTTTCAACCTTCGGAGCCTGTGCACGGCTTCTGGGCCAGCAATATCTTTCGCCAACGGCCCGCTCGACTCGAACGTGTTGCGCAGGTGGATTGTGGCAACCATGAACGTCTTGAGCTGCGTGTCAAGCAGCCGTTCAAACTTTGGCCGCTTGGTGACCATCAAATCCAGACGGAGTGCAGCTGCTCGCTCCATCAGAGCCTCGCACGTGCTGTGCAGCTTGGCAATCGCTTCAGTCTCTTCTCGGGCAAGCAGGACACCCATCTGTCGCATAATCTCGTACATGTCTTCCACGACAAGCGTTTCCAGCGTAATCGAGAACTCCCCGAGCGCCTGGAGCACCGCCATCACACTTGCCAGCTCGTTCAACGTTTCGACCGGGTTCTCAAACTGCTTGAACGTTTCGTCGACGTAATCGATGATCCGGCTGAGGTTTCCTTTCGCTTGCTCTCGAAGCTGGTTTGTGTACCAGCTGCGATGTTCTGATAGTTCAGCTAGCACTGCGTCTTGCAACGTCTGCGTTCGCAGCCGAACAGGGCCGACCTCCAACGTTGGCTCTACAACCGTGACGGCTAGCTTGCGTTCGTCAAACTGCATCATGACGGTGCGGTAATCGTCGAGCTGCGGCCGTTTCAACTGCAGGAACTGATCTGGCCCAAGCTCGACATCCGGCGTTCCAATCTGTACCGCGACGTCGCTAAGCTCTTCCGAAATGTCACGGGCAAGACCTTCGCAAGCTTGCTGCACCAAGCCAATCTCAGGCGCCCAGATCTCGGCCCCCGGTTGGCTCAGCGGAACTGCCGTCTCCTCGTTGTCGAGCAGATCCACCTCAAACGTGTCCACAACCTGGTAGGCACGTTCCCCGAGAAGCAAGACGGCCGCCGCCTCTTGCTCGAGCACGTCAAGCACGTTCTGCATGCTCGGCAAGATGGTGTGGTGCGGCAAGCCGTACTGAATGTCAAGCAAGATCTTAGTCAACGGCGCTCGATCCACAGACTCGTACCCCTTCGTGTACCGTGCTAACGCAAGCAGCGACCGCTTCACGGCGGTGTATAACGCCTTGCGAGTCGAATCGCAGTACGAGGAAAGGAGGGCCACAAACCCATGAAAGCATTCAAACTCTCCACTCTCAACCACAGCAGCCGTAGCTGCTTCGGATCCAGTGTTGGACGTGACCTCAACCCGATCGAGGTCTGCCCCTCGCCCGTCCGTGGTGCCGCCCGGAGGTGAGTGGTGCCGAACCATCTGTGGCGTCGGGGTCGCCGGCAACGGCGTTCGGAGCTCAAAGATTTGCCCAAGAGCAATCTTGATGGTTTCAAGCGACTCCTCGACCACTTCGGAGCGATCTTCGTACACCGCACCTTGGGTTTGCACGTGGGTGGACAGAGCAACGACTGCGTCCTTGCCTTCCTTTACTTTAAAGTCGAAGAACATCTGCGCCTCAATCGTCTGGATCGTCCCTTCGATAGATTCTTCCAGCAGCATCTTTGCCGTGACCACAACGGTCTCAAAGTTAGTCAGCTCTCGCTGCACCCGGAACAAAAAGACTTCAATGTCCGGCGCTTGCCAGGTCAGGTTCTCGACCCCAGGCTGGAACCGTATCATCAAGCTCCGGACGTGGTGGGTCAACACAGGCATCAGCATTGATGGCACCAGCTTCAAAATGCGCCGATGCTCCGTAAGAACAAAGTCCAACCCATCCAAAAACGACTTCAGCTTTTGTTGCGACTGCAGGACGCTCTTTGCAGAGTCTGGGATGGCAAAGCCTTGCCGAACAAGCCAGTCCGTTTCAGCAACCAACGCATGCAACGAGGCTGGCATGTTGACTTGCAACCCGCCGAGGGTCTCGGTTGAAGGTGCCAGCAAGTTGTTCTTAAGCCCCGTTTTGCATGCCTGAATCCTCGACCGCCATTCACGGTACCATTCGCTCTCAAACTTGACAATGGCTGTTGCCACCTTGTTGTAGAGTTTGACCGTCTGCGGAGCGCCGGGGCACGACATTACCACGTGGATGTTCTTGAACATGTGCATCGGCTGCTCGATCCTGCGCATCAACGCTCGCGCCCACATGAGCCCCCCGGCAGCGGGCGGTGCATCCCGAACGCGTGGCGGGTCACCTTTGCCTTGTTCAAAGATGTGAAGGATGTCCTGCACCTCGGTATCAAAGAGGTTGAATACGTTGATGTACCCGTCGGCGAGCACGCGCGTGATCCTTGACCGTGGCTCTACCGAGCCAAACCGTTTGAGCGACTCGAGCCGGCGCTGCGCCGTCTGGTAGTTGCCGGACGCGCTGGTGGCGTGGGACGCTGCTCCGTTCTGGACCTCTGACAGGTCTGTGATTGCGCTTTTGATTTCAGTGTCCTGACCTTTGGCAAGCTTTTGGTACTCTGCGAAAATCGAATCAAACGGTCCATCCTTGCCTTGCAAGTTCTGGCACGCCGGCGAGACGAGCAGCGTGTCGATTGCTGCGACGGCCTCGACCAATTTGTGCCGCAAGACTCCAAGCGGCAAGTCGACCAACGCGTGAGCAAGCATCTTGTACTGCGACGCAGTGGTCAGCATTTCTTCGAGGCGGGCGAGGCGGGAGCAGGAATGGTTAAAATCTTCCATCATCTGCTTCACTACATCTTCGCTCTGGAGCGGCGGGAGCTGGGTCTGCGGCGCCCCTGCCTTGGCCTTGGCGGAAAAGGTGCCAATCTCCCGGCTATCTTCAAAGATGGACATGTTCTTGATGATGAGCGGGTTGAGGGTCTCTTCAAACGTCTGTCGGAGTTTGGCGCACGCGCTCAACCGTTCAGACGCAAGCTCGCGCTGCTTCACCCACAGCACCTCGCCAGAGGCGTCCTCCTTCACGTATTGGTGGCAGTTGACCGTCATCTGGACGCTCATCCGTGCAAAAAGGCTTGCAAAGAAGACGCCTGCGTTGGTGTGCCGGGCGGAGGCCGCAAAGAGCCGGGCGTGCTGGTGCGCTGACAAGCTCGAGAGCGCGGCAGCAACCGCCACTGGGTCGTTGTCGTACATGGTATCAAAGAGCGAGGTCTGCGCCTCCAGGATCTTGACTGCGTCCTTTGCTTCCTGCAGCGCATCCGAGAGCTGGGTGTCGGCAGACCGCCACCGTCGCATGTGCTTTGACTGAGAGTTGAGCAGCACCCCAACTACGGACGAGCACTCTGGAGACTTTAGCTGCTCTGAGATGGTCCGCAGCACCCGGAGCCGGGTGTTCCAAAACTTGACCTCGCCCCGAGGGCCAATGTCGGCGCCGCCCCTAGCTTTCCTTGCGCCCCCCAACTCGGCTTCGATCGTCGCAGCCCACTCCACCACCAAGGATTCAGCCGCCTGGACCAAGCCTTTCCTTACAGCCCCGACGAGGGCGCCTGGCTTGAGCTCTGCCTGCAACGATGCATCCGGCGTCCGGAGCGGTGTCTGATCGATTGCTTCCGTCGTTTGCGGTAAGGTGGCCACAAACCGTTGGACCGTGTTCCTGAACGAGGCTGCGTTCCCTTCGGAACACTTGCCCCAACTGCCCGTCCTTTCGATCAACGGGACACATACCTCTGTTATGGTGGAGCGAAGGTCAGCAAGCACCGAGCCACCTAGCTCGCCGAAGACAATCTCAGATGCATTCTGGATCGGCGTGCCACCTCTGTTGACTGAAACAAAGTACACGAGCTTGAGCGTGGACGATGGCAGCGACCCCTCGGCAACTCGAACGGTAACCGGGACTTGATTGATCATGCTGGACAACCCAATGCTGCTGGACGGAACCGCAGAACTGCCACGTTCCGCATCCTGACCCACCTGCCGCAGGTAGCAGAGGAAACGCGGCACCCTACCTGAAAGAAACTCCGTGAACGCTGGCATTGTGTCCTTGTTGCAGAGAAACTCGTCAAGCGTCGTGCTAAGCAAGTGCGTCTCAAATGATTCCTTGAGCTTTGTTACCATCCACCTGTGCCTGTCATCCATCTGGGCTTGCACGGCATCAAACGAAGACATTGCTAACGCCTGCTGCAAATCCTCCGGACGCACAGTGCTGGCTCTCCTTCGCCCTGCGCCCGAACTCATTTTATGGGTTTATCAATCCAGCTTGTTTGCAGTGTTTTGAATTTCCCTTTTGGCTTAATAAATCCGTCAACTATCACTGCAAGATTGTCAGCACCGTGGCTGATCAACTGCAGTGGCAGCTCAGACGAATCACGGTTCCTACAAACCCCGTGGTTGGCCGCAAAAAGAAGGTTTCACCACCGTTTCCAAG
>Ga0115100_10333568_pt1 | contig 16018 bp, 27 predicted proteins | sample MBTome_3_FD_89642 | JGI IMG/M metagenome (GOLD analysis project Ga0115100, IMG submission 89642) | Marine eukaryotic communities from Pacific Ocean to study complex ecological interactions - MBTS_2Apr14_M1_3um Metatranscriptome... | ecosystem: Environmental > Aquatic > Marine > Oceanic | place... | reverse complement strand
CTACTTTCAAACACACTCGTATATGAAAGTGATACGAAAGTTAACGACCGCTTAGCTGAAACGCGTCAAAATGATGAGTCTTGCTAGTGTTGCCGGCCTCTGCTTTGCTTAAGTAGCCTAGCAAGTTGTCAATGCTCAAGACAGTGGGATTGTTATGCAATCTCCACTCTACGATGGAAAATACGTCCAGAACGGTGCCTAGAGCACTAGATTCCAAGGCACAACCTAGAAAGGAAGTACCATTGGGGAGACCAACAAGCAGCGCTTCTGCGAAAGTAGGCTCTTCAATACCGGTTCTTCTGGAGCTACGGATACTGTATTGGGACTCGCCCTCGTCCTCCTGCTACTCTACACCTTCCTCGGAGTCGCAGTAGCTTCCGACATCTTCATGGAAGCTATCGCCAAAATCACCTCAAGAACTGAAAAGGTTGAGGTCAAGGATATCAAAGAACTTAAAGGAGAAAGCAGAATGATCGGAGTACCCGTCTGGAACTCCAGAATCGCCAACGTCGCCCTACTTGCACTTGGCTCCGCCGCCCCTGAGATCTTCCTCTCATGCTTCAGCATCCTCACCAACATTGAATCTGTGCCAAACGCCCTTGGCCCAATGGTGCTGATCGGATCTGCCTCCTTCAACCTCTTGGTTGTGACTGGAATGTCTATTCTAGCTGCCACCGAGATCAAGAGGGTTTTACACCTTAACGCTTTCATCGTGACTGCCGCTTTCGCTACCTTTGCCTTTGCGTGGCTCTTCATGGTTCTCGTCGTATTCTCACCCGCTTACGTCGAATTCTGGGAAGCTGCCGCTACTCTTGCTCTTTACCCTCTCCTCCTCTTCTTTGTGTGGGCCACTGAAAAGTGCTCCCCTGAAGGCGCTGAGAAGGAACTTGAGAGCAACCGTCGCATGATCTGCAAGCAATCACTCTGCGACATGGCTGAAGCTAAAGGCAAGATGTACGTAATGGATGCGGTAACCAACACCTCGGGCGCCCCCGAAGACGTTGGCCGTGTTCAGGAGTACTTCAAGGTCTGTCTTGGCGTAAAGGATTTATCAAACGTTGAGATTGACGAGCTTCTCCAGGTTCTTGAAGCCGAGAATCCCATTGAAAGAATTGCTTACCGTCAAAACGCTAAGTCTTTCACCAAGGTCTTAGTTGCTGATTTCATCGCGGGGGAAAAGCAAGAGAAGGACGCCTCCTTCTCCGCTCAAACCATTGATGAATCTGTTACTGCCAAAGACTCTGAATCTGTTATTCCTAACAACACTGATGCCGAAGTCGTTGAATCAACCTCCGTGAGTCACCACCATGGAGAAGATCACGAACAAGCTGAACTTGTTGAGAAGAACAACTGCATCATTGAGATCAGCCCTAAGGAGAAGGAAACCAAGGTTGAAGCCCACTAAGCTGCCCTTGAGTAATTCTTGAATAAACCTACTTATCTCACCTACGCTCAATAGTTTGAGCAAGCTATTGCTATCGAAGAAGATTCTTCCTTCGTTGCCTACGCCTCCATGCCCTGGAAGCTCCTTTTCGCTACCATTCCTCCTACCACTTACATGAATGGATGGGCTAGATTCGCCACTGCTTTTGCTGCCATTGGCCTTATTTCTTTCCTCATTCTCGAGATCACTACCATTGTTGGATGCATCTTCGATATGAGAACCGCTGTACAAGCCCTAGTTTTGGTCGCTATCGGTACTTCTCTTCCTGACATGAACGCCTCAACACGCGCTGCCGAAAGCAGACGCACCAAGGACGCTGATTCTTCTATTGCTACTCTCGCTGGAGCTAACGCCGCCTCTGTATTCCTCGGACTAGGTCTCCCCTGGACCATCGCTACCATTTACCACTGGGCCAAGTATGGAGAATCCTTCTTCGTTGGAAAGTTACCTACTGCTGATATCACCTTCGCCCTTGTCTTATTCCTTGCTTGCTCCGTTATTGCATTCATGGTTCTCGGACTCAGACGCCTCATTATTGGTGGAGAACTCGGTGGACCAGGTGTTTCTAGAATCTTCTCTGGAATAGTCATGTTCTTCCTATGGGCTGCCTTCGTTGTCCTCAACGTCATGAACTCCTACGGATACCTCGGCGCTAGAGACATCTTTGTCCCCGCCGTTGCTATTAACGCTAATCAACATCTCACCTCCGACTGGGCCGCCCCAATTGTTGAGCCCGTCCAGATCCCTCTCTTCTAAGGAACTAACACTCCTGGAGTCAAAGTCTCTTGGACTGTCCCTAGCCAACCTACTCTCGTCTGTAAAGTCGAATTCTTGGTTGGAGATTCTTTCAACCAGAACGCCATGAACAGCTGGTATCCTATCACCAACTGCAGTTGCGACCCTAGGAAATCCACTGAACAATCGTGCACCCTCTCCTTCTCTGAGCTCACAAGAGATTTCAACCTTGAGTCCTGCCAGGAGGTTAAGGTTAGAACTAAATCTGTCTCTTCTGATTCTGGAAACAAATGGGGATAACCTTCTCCAGTTAATTCTAACTCTATCAGAGTTTCTGGTGGATGTTATGACATGGACCTTTCTACTTAAGGACCTGATTTCAACTCTGTACAATGGACTGCTCCTGATTCTACTTGCTACACCGGAATCGTTGCTTCTTCTTACGAAGCCCGTGTTAGAAACCAGAACGATAACCGTGGCTGGTAGAACTTTGCTCTAGATGCTAACAACTTTAACGGCCTCCTCAACGGATACACTGTTACTGAAACCGCTGCTCAATGTGGAACTTTCGATCTCCAGATGAGACTCAACACAAGTGGTTGCCAAAACGGCTCTTGGTCTAGAAGCACTACCTTCAAGGTCTAATGTGGAGCTTAACCTCAAGTCTCTGTCACTATGAACAGACCCGATGTTAGAGTTGGCGGATCCGACTGCAGAGTCTTCGTCAACTGGACGCTCCCTAATGGTGTTAACCAGAACCAGGTTGAGAGATACATTGTTAAGGCCATGAACCAGAGAATTGCTGGTACTTATAAGGAAATTGTTGACTGCAGAACTGTTGGAAACTCTCTTTCTTGCTCTACTCCTATGAGTACTTTCACAAACAAGAGCCCCTTCCAGCTCGTTATGGGCGATGCTCTACGCATTGTCGTTGCTGTCAAATTGATCGGAGTTAACGAATTCTCTAATGACTCTCCTGTAAATACTGATGAGGTTGTAAGATCCTGCACTCAGCCCGTTGCTAGAATTACCAACCTCAGAAGCAACACTGGATGCACTTCCCTCAACGCTTCTTGGTCTATTGCCACCGCTACTTCCTCTGGATAATACGCCCTCCAAGTTCAGGATAGATTCAATCAGTGGTAATAAGTCTGCCTTGCCAGAAACTCTTACTCTTGCACTATTCAGCTTACTGAATTTACTAGAGTTAATGCTCAAGCCAACAATGGACAAGTTTCCATGAGAGCCGCTGCTCTTGATATGCAAGGACAAGTTATTAATGACTCTGTTTCTCAGACTTACCTTGCTAGCATCACTCCCTTCGGATGTCCCATCGCTAGAAACCCTGAGGTAAACAACCTTGTCTGTGACGATAACTTGGCTACCGAGAACTCTATTAGACTCAGATGGACTGGTGATTTTGTTACATCAAGATACACTATCAGAAACCAGAATGGACAGACACAGTAAGTCTAATTCGAAAGAAACTCTGGTAGCCAGAACCTTTAAGGTTTCACTTTCAGATCAAATGGTAACAACCAGCAAACTGAAACTTTCACTGTTACTCCTTTTGGACAGAACAACGAGTAAGGAAGATCTGCTACCGTCAGATGCTCCTACAGACAAAGAGCGGTATGCAACAAGCCTTAAGAGATGTAAACTACTCTCAACTATGATGGATGCTAATTAAACATCTCCTGGGCTAACCGCTTCGACAGAATTGGAGTTTAAATTATGGACAGAAACAATCAGCCTAGAGTTGTCTGCCAAAACACCGTTCAGGGATCTGGAGGTTGCAATATCTCCAACTCTCAACTTTAAGAATACCTCAGAATTGGCTCTACCATTACTGTGATTACCACTGCCACTAACGAGTGTGGATCATCCACTCCTTACACTGTACGCTCCAGAAAACAATTCTCGAGCTCTACCGTCGCCGCTGTATTCCTTCAACCTGTTACAGGAAACACTCTTTCCTGGACTACTCAAGGTAACTCTGCTACTAGCTACTTAATTGAATGGACTGGTGGAAGCAACAATGGATTTAACTCCTAATTCGGATAGCAGCAAAACTGGTCTGCTCTCGAGACTTACAGAAACGCACAGCAAGTTGGAAACTCTATCAACTACCAGATTAGAAACAACCTGTCTGCTACTGAGAGAACTTGCTTCAGAGTTACTGCTATTGGCTAATGCTCTAGAGCTACCGCTTCTAACCAAGTCTGCACTGATGTTTCTCGCGCTCCAGGTGCTATTAACGTTACTGCTACTCAGAAATGCTCTAATGTCACGTTTAACTGGAACGCTCCTATTGAAAGAGGAACTGGCACTATTTCCAGTTATAGAATTGAATACCGTCAGGTCAGTCAATTCGGTAACAACTCCGCCCAATGGACTCAACTCCAACAGTGTGGACAGATTAACAACCAATTCGGAGGAAACCAGAACATCTACTCTTGCTCCAGCACTGTTGATGCTCTCAACAGAGCTTTTAACACTGGATTCAACAACAACAACTTTGGAAACGCTGCTAGTTAAATCGAGGTTAGAGGTTACGCTGTCAGCTCAGTTGGATAGGGTTCTGAAGGTATTGCCACTAGAATCAACCTTAATTCTGGAGCCAGCACTGTTGCTCCTGTTCTCTCCGCTCCTATTGGATCTGTCCAAGGAAATGGATAATTCACTGTAACCTGGAATTATGTTTAAGGAACCAAATATGAAGTTTACGTTGATACTGATAGTTTCAACAGATCTGGATAACTTGTTAACAGAGTCAACGATTTCTAGAACAACCAAAATGGAGCTTACACCGTCTAGGTTTAAGGTAATGTAAACCTCTATAGAGTCTAGATCTCTGCTACCGATTCTGAAGGTTGTGGAACTGTCCGTTCTAATGTTATTGAAGTTCCTATTGTGAGACTCACTCCTCCTGCTGCTCCTTAAGTTCTTGTTGATCTCGAAGGATGCTCTGTCCGCGTTCAATGGACTGAAGCTGCCTCTACTGGCTCTCAGGTCTCTGAGTATGAAGTCTAACTTAGAGGTACCTCTAACAACAACAATTTTGGAGGATTCAACAACAGCCAGGGTGCTCAATGGATGAACCTTCCTAGATGTAACATCAGAAGTGCCTCCAACAATGGTTTTGCTAACAATTTCGGAGGGTTCAACTCTAATGTCAACTATGCTTACTCTTGTGTCTACACCAAGCAGGAGCTCATTTAGATGGGTATCAGCTAAGATTCTTTCATCGAAGCTCAGGCTAGAGCCACTAACTCTGCAGGATTTGGGCCTTACTCTACTAACTTTAACCAGAATTCTGCTAGAGTTTCTCTTCCTACTGGACCTTCTGGTGTCAATGGATTCAATGCTATCAAGAATGGAAACTCTATCTCTCTTAACTGGAGCAGAGGTTTTGGATCTGAAACCGGAGTTACTTATAGAGTTGAAGGAGATTTCGGAACTGGTTTTAATAGTCTTAACGCTGGACAAGCCACTACTGATAACAGCCTTACGTACCAGATTCCTCTTAATTCTCAAGCTACCAGACTTAACTTCAGAGTTCAAGCTGTTAATGTTTGCGGAGAATCTTAATGGGCTTTAACTACTGTTGATGTTTGCCAGGTACCAAGTGCTATGTTCCTCACCATGGACACCACTACTCCTTGCTTCGTCAACTTCAACTGGTAAGCTCCTAACGCTGCTTGCCCTGTCACTAGCTACAAATTTGATATTGCTACCTTTAACGGTAACAACAACTTTGGAAACCAGCAATTCCAACCCTGGACTGACTGTGCTGATCAAGCTAGACTTTCTGGAAATGGACTCTACAACTCTTGCAGAGTCTCTATGCAAGCTCTTATGGGTAACCCCTACAACTATCAGGAAGGATCTACCGTTGAGGCTAGAATCTCTGCCTGTAACGAAGCTGGATGTGGTGCCTACTCCTCTGGAACTAACAGCAACGCTGTCATCTCTGTTGCTGCTCCTCAGGTTATGATGCCCACTGAGACCAGTGTAGGTGGAGCCGGTTTCACTTCCATTTCTTGGAACCTCGCTGGCGGAAACAACCAATTCGGAGCTACTCGTTACAACGTTCAGTATGCTGATAACAACGCCAACGGATAAATTGCTTGGAGATCTGTCGCTCAAGACATTAATGCTCAATCTTACACTACCACTCAAGTCTCTTCATCCAGATAACAGTGGTTCAGAGTTTAAGCTACTGGAGCTTGCTCTCCTGGACTTTGGTCTCCCGCTCTTTTAATCACTAGAATTTCTCTTCCCGACTCTCCTTCACTCACTATTACTAGATTTGAGTGCTCTGCTGTCTTCACATGGTCTGCCCCACTTAACAATGGAGGTGATGATATTGATGGCTATAATGTTAGCGTTAGCAGAAGAAACAATGCTTTCGGAGCTGGTCAAGGACTCGAACAATGGACTTCTCTTGAACAGTATGGAAACTGCAACCAAGCCCTTAACTCTGTCAACAACCAAGGAGGATTCAACACTCAGTACACTTGCACTGTCCCCATGTCCACTTTGATGGCCAGCCCCTTTTTCCTCACTACTGCTGATTTCATCCAAGCCAGAGCCGATGCTTGCAACAACCAAGGATGCTCTACTCCCACAGTAGCTACCTCCCTCTTCAACATTGAGTCCTAAGCTGAGACCGTCACTGGACTTACCATTACTGAAATTCCTTAGGGATCTCTCACCGTTAACTGGTAATCTGTCGATGGAAACATGAATAACTTCAACGCTAACCGTAACGTTGCTACTGGAACTCAATACTCTGTCACCTATGAAAAGATGATCGGTGGTATTTGGTAAACTCAGACCGGAACTGAGACTCAAGCCACTACCTGGTCTGTCCAGCAAGATAATTAGGCTACTTCTTACAAATTCACTGTCAGAGCTAGAAACGCTTGTGGATTCGGAGGAGTTGCTACTCAGATCTGGACTCCTGCTCGTGCTCCAGATGCACCTCAGATTACTGTCACCACTACATGCTCTAGCGTTAGATTCAGCTGGAACACTCCTAACTCTAATGGTCAACCCCTAGAGAGATACGAGCTCAACCTTGCTACCAAGTCTGGAGCCTACAACTCAATCAGAAACCTCTGCCCTGCTGCCTAAATTTCTACTTAAGGAAATTTCGACAACATGAACAACTTTGGAATTAACAACGTTCAGAACTCTTGTGACGTTCCTCTTGCTTCTCTCAATGCCTGGGCTTTCACTGCTGGTGATAGTTTAACTGCTCAGATCAGAGCTTGCAATACCTTGTGCTCTGAAGCTTCGGTCTCTAACCCCTCAGTCCTTCCCAGCGCTCCTGATGCCATCTCAAGACCCGTTGAAGTCAGCAGAAACGGTGGAAGTATCTAACTTTCATGGAATAACATTAACTCTGCTTTCAACAATAACTAAGGATTTAACAACTTCGGAAACAACAACGCATTTGGAAACACTAACAACGATGTTCAGAGCTACTAAGTTTACTATGCTATTGGATGCAACTCTGGCGCTAACAACTTCGGAGGGCTCAACTCTTTCGATAACTGCACGTGGTAAATGTCTGGACAGGCTACTAGCCAGACCACCGCTTCTGTTGTCCTCAACGAGACTTAAGGTAGCTAATGTTTCAGAGTTTCTTCTACTAATGGATGTGGCACTGTTACTTCTGAAGTTCTTTGCATTACATTTGCTTCACCTCCTGGTGTTCCCGGAGTTACCTGCCAACTCGAAGGATGTGATAGTGTCAGAATTACCTGGACTACTCCCATCTCTGGTCAGAACGCTACCCCTATCACCTCTTACGCTGTTGAGATTCAGGGAGCTGATAGCCAATGGTCTACTCCTATCTCTACTGGCCTTGGTCTCGGAGCTAGATGTGGAGGTGTCGTTTCCAACCAAGCTTTCGGTGTTAACAACCAATCTTGCGTAGTCTCCTTCGCTGACCTTTAAGGCCAACAATACAGGCTCACTGATGGCTCCAGAGTTGAAGTGAGAGTTGCCGCTACTAACTCTCAGGGAGCTGGCGCTTGGGGTAACAACCTTAACTCTAACTGTGTTATCACTAACACTGTTGCTCCTATTGTCCAGAGACCCACCACTCAACTCGATTCTACTAGAGGATGTGTTAACGTCAACTGGGGACAAAACACTTTCGGTAACAATAATGTTGGTTCTGGAACTACTTATGAACTCTAATACTCATCTGGAAACGGACAGTACCAGAGAGTTGACTTAACCAACAGCTTCGGAGGAAACAATAACTCTTACTGCTTCCCTCTCAACACCATCCAGAACTCCGGTCTTCAGAGCTGCGGAACCTCCATCTCTTTCTAAGTCCGTGCTGTCGGATGCAAGACGGGTGTCTGGTCTGAACCCGCTGTCTACTCTACCACTTCTGCTCCTGGAGCTCCTATTGTCACTGCTGCTTCTACTGGCTGCTCTGCCACTGTCTCCTGGTAACAAGGATCTTGCCCCGATGGTGTCACTGGATACCTCATTGAAGTCAATGCTGGTGGCAGATGGGAAGCTCTCCCCTCTTGTGGCGGTGCTTCTAACAACTTCGGAGGATTTGGTGGAAACAACAGCCTCAGTGGAAGCTGCCAGCTTTCTCAAGCTCAACTTTCCTAATATGGATCTTCCAACCTCAGCTTCAGAGGTACTGTTTTGACCAGCCTTGGCTCTAGCGGTGCTGTCTCTGCTGCTACTCAAGGAATCACCCTCCAGGGAACTACCGCTCCCGTTGTCGCTAGACCTACTGTCCAACTCGACAGTCAGAGAAACTGTGTCAATGTTAACTGGGGTTCTAACACTGGATTCGGAAACGTTAACACTGTTGGAATTACTTACGAGCTATAATACAGCTCTGGAAACGGTCTCTAATACTAGAACGTTGATATGAGAAACAACATGGGAGGAAATGCTAACTCTTTCTGCTTCCCTCTTAACAGTGTTGGTGGAATTAATGGAAACCAGTGCGGATACTCTGTCAACTTCAGAGTCCGTGCCAACGGATGCTCTGCTGGAGTCTGGTCTGAGCCTGCTGCTTACTCTGTCACTTCTCAACCTGGACCTCCTTCCATCGTTGCTAGATCTGCTGGATGCAATGCCGTCCTCTCCTGGGCTCAGGGAACTTGCCCTACTAGCGTCTAAGGATACAACGTTGAGATTAACTCCAACGGAAGATGGACTACTCTTTCCCAGTGTGGCGGTGCCAACCAAGCCAGAGCTGGAAACTTCAACAACTTTGCTAACCAGCAAACCAACTCTTGCACCCTCACCAAGGCTAACCTCGCCTAATACGGTGGAGCTAACGGCTACAGCTTCAGAGTCTCCTACAGAACCGCTAGTGGAATTAACGGTGCTACTTCTGCTGTTACTCAGGCCCTTAGACTTTCTTCTGGACCTCCTGCCTTCACTCAACCCATCAGATTCACCAGAGTCGGGGAACAGATCAACCTCACCTGGGAGAACGGTGGTAGCACCTAATCCGAACTTTGGTGGGATTAAGGTAGCTCCAGAAATGGACAATACGTTAAGTACAAGTCTGTCTTCGGAAACTCTGCTACCGTCCCCATCGGTAACGCTAGACTCTACAGATTCTACGTCCAGAGAACCTCTGAGTGTGGAAACACCAAATCTTAGATCCTCGAGGTCAGGCTCACTTCTAGACCTGAACCCCCAGTAGTCACTGTTAGAGCTATTGAATGCTCCATCAACATCACCTGGTCTCGTCCTGCTAACGGTGGATCTCCTATTACCCGTTACAACGTCGAGGTATGCCCTGCTAGCAGACGTGGATAATGCGCTTCTCTTTCCAGCCTTTGTGGTCGCGATGTTTCCATCAACACCTGCACTGTACCCATGACCTCTCTTAAGACTCTTGGTGTCACTGCTGGAGAACAGATCAGAGTTAGAGCTACCGCTTATAACTCCAATGGATGGTCTGAGCCATCTGCTTATAACACTGGCGCCGCTGTTATGCAATCTGCTGCCCCCCAGATGGATACTCCTACTGCTACAAAGACTAACCAGAAGATTACTCTTAAATGGCAACCCTTCGGCACTGTTCAATAAGTAAACAATTTCAATAACTTTAGAGGTAACAATAACCTCCCTGTTACTAACGTTGCTAACAATGATTACACTTATGAACTTTACTGGAACAATGGACAGGTCAATGCCTAAGGAATCGCATGGTAACGTTTGACTGAAACCAGATCTCAAACTTATGCTACCTCTACTAGAATCGACACTACTCGTGAATACTTCTTCAAGGTTCGCGCTAAGACCGCATGCGGATATGGTCCTTTCTCTGGAGTTAAGGCCGTTTCTTACCTTACGGTTCCTCTATAGATGGTTGCTCCTAAGACTGTTGCTGAAAAATGCTCTGTCAACATCACTTGGATTGCTCCCGAAAACGGAGGTACTCCCATCACCTCTTACAAGATTGAGCTCCTCGTTGGTGGCCAAGATGCCCTCACAACCAGAGCTCTTCCTCAATACATTGCTCTCGAACAATGCAACCGATCTGCTTTCAACAACAACCAAAGCAACTTCAACAATTTCGGTAACAACAATTTTGGAAACAATAACAGTAGATTTAACAACAACAACTAGTTCAATAACTTTAATAACCAGAACTAGAACAACTTCAACAGGTTCAACAACAACCAGAACTAGTAAGTCAACAACAGAAACAATGGACAGGTCATGTCTTGCACCATTCCTATGACTCAACTTTCTGGAGCTGGATACAACCTTAAGACCGGATCTAAGGTTATTGTTAGAGGTGCTGCCTGTAACTAAGCTGGATGCGCATTTGCTTCTCCTGGAACTCCTACTCAGTTTGCTGCTACTATGATTTCCCAGACTGCTGCTGTTGCTAACCTCAGAGTTATCAACTAGGGAAGAGGTTCTGTCACTTTGACTCACCCTGCCGTCGCTGGAGCCACTTCTTACGAAATTCATCAATGCAAGGCTGGTAACCAGTGCCAAAGATATGGACAGGCCTATAACATTAGATCTCTCCCTATCACGGTTAAGCTTTCCAACACTGAACAGGCTTCCTACACCTTCAAGGTCAGATCTTCCAACTCTTGTGGATGGGGTGCCTGGTCTAACGCTATTCCCGTTACTATGACCACTGGACCCAGACCTATGTGCCTCACCGCTACTTCTGACAAATGTGATGCTTAACTTACATGGAAGAGACCCGCGAATGGTGGTTCTCCTATCACTTCTTACAACTTTGAAGTTATTGATGCTCAAGGCAGATGGAGAACTCTTTCTAACTTACCCAACCAGAACTGTGGCAAGCTTAATAAAGCTAACCCCAGAAGTGGACTCGAGAACTGCAGAATCTCTATGACTTCTCTCCAAGGAGCTCCCTTCTACCTCAGAGCTGGTGGTGACATCAGAGTCAGAGCTAAGGCTTGCAACAAGAACGGATGTGGACTCCCTTGCTCTCAAGTTGCCCGTACCATTAAGTTGACTGGTACTCCTACTGCACTCAGAAGACCTAGAATTAAGTCTAGAGTCGGAAAACAGATCGTTCTCGAATGGGATTCTTTACCTAACGCCTCTTTTGAGCTTTGGTATAGACAAGAAGTTTAAGATAGACCTGACTGTGTTGCTGACCCTAACACTCTTGGATGCTCCAGAAAGATTACTGGAACTAAGGCTACTTCTTTCTAACTGAATAACCTTGAGACTGGAAACGTTTACTGGTTCAAACTTAGAGCCGTTTCTGCTAACTGTGGACCTGGTGATTTCTCTCAAGAACTCTAAGTCAATATGGCTATTAAGCCCGAACAAATGGAGCCTCTTAACCTTAAGGTTGAAGGATGCTCTGTAAGAGTTAGCTGGGTTATGCCCAACAATGGAGGTAGCAACATTAGTGCCATCAACCTCCAAATTAGAGAATCTGCCACCAAGGAATAAGATTAAAAGAAAATCTTCGTTCCTATTTGGGGTAACATTAACCTTCCTCGTGAATGCTAAGATCCTAAGACCAACTCTTGCTTGATCCCAATGAAGACTCTTATGAGTGAGCCTTATCTTATCCCAATTAATGCCGTTATATATGCTAGAATTTAAGCTACTAACAGCGTTGGAACTTCTGAATGGTCTGACAACAACAGAGGTGGAAATCTCGTGCGTGTCTTCAAAGAACCTGTACAGATGGAAGAGCCTGTTGTTACTAAGGGAGCTGATGCTTCTACTTTGAAGATCTCTTGGACTCCTATGTATGATATTGAAAAGACTGGTGGAAGAGATATTGAAGAGTATGATCTCTAATGGGATAACGGTAACCCCAGAGGTTCTTTCAGCAGACTTGTTGAGACTAAAGATTTCTCTTACACTGCTACCGGTCTCGACCAAGCAAAGACCTACAGATTCCATGTTAGAGCTCGCAACGCTTGTAACTATGGACCTATTTCTGGACACGGAAATGGAGATTTGAGAGCCCCTCCTAAGCAGATGGATGCTCTTGATGTTTCTATGTCACCTGTTTAATGCGCTGCTATTATCTCATGGACTAAACCCGAAAGCATTGGCTCCTCTGTAACCAGATACGAGATTACTGTCAGAGGTACTGATGATGTTTTCTACCCTATGAAATAATGTAACTCTGGATCTCCTTTGAACTTACAGCTCTCTTGTACTGTCTCCATGGATGTCTTCACTCAAGAACCCTTCAACCTCAAACTCGGAGAAATGATTTACGCTAGAGGAAGAGCTTATAACTAGGCTGGTTGGTCACCTGTTTCTATCTCTAATGCCTCTGGTATTTCAGTCCGTGGAAAGCCTGAGCCTATGACTATGCTCGAGAAACTTGGAGTCCCAGCTGTTAGATCTCTTGATCTTACCTGGCCCAACAACGACAAGGATGCTAAGTTTGAAATTGTTTGGGATAAGGGAGTACCTGATCTCAGAGTCGAATGGCCTCTTACTTCTGATACTGATAGACTTTTCTAATCAAGAGCATCTGTTTCTGGACTTAAAGAAGGAAAGGAATACAGATTCAGAATTCGCAGAAAGGATATCTGTGGAACTGGAGAATTTTCTCAGATTTTCACTTTCACTACTGCTGCTTGCCCCAACAGACTCAATACTGCTGTTGTTAAGCTTGTTGGAACTAACGTCGAAGTTTCTTGGGATGCTCCCATCGTCAACCTTGAAGCCCCTGTCTTAGGATACCAAGTTGTTTTCAAGAAGAAGAACGGATCTTGGTTCGAATTCGAGAAGCACTGCTTTGGAAAGGATCCCTAGATCATCAAGACCCGCAAGTGCTCTATTCCCATGCTCGACTCTGTCGCGAATGGAAATGGATCCATCCAGAGCCTCACTGGACTCCAAAAAGGAGATCCCATCTAGGTTATGGTCAGAGGCTTCAACAAACATTGCAGATCTAACCAGTTCTCTCCTGAAAACGAAGTTGGACAGAAGGTTGTTGGCTGCCCCGCCGCCATGGACTCTCCTATGACCAGAGATGAGGATGTTACTCGCACCTCTATCAACGTTCAGTGGAAGAACCTCTAAGGAGATAGAGCTGGAGGTGACTTCATCAAGGTCACTCAATTCGAACTCTAATGGAAGAAGGAAGACTAAGCTGACTGGGTTTCTACTCAATCTTTTGTCACCAGCAACCTCGACAAGACTCACACTAACCTTATTAAGGGTGATGTTTACTTGTACAGAGTCCGTGCTAAGAACGTTTTCTGCTGGGGACCTTGGTCCACTCCTGACCTCAAGGTTCAGACTGGTGCCAGACCCGCTACTCCTCTCACTCCTACTACTGCCATTGTCCAGAAGAAGGTTCCCACTGCTGGAAGTAGAAGACTATAAGGAAATGATAGCTTCATCAGCAAATGGGAAGTCGCTGTCTGCTGGGAAATGGCTTAAGAGGAAGACTATACTGAAGTTGCGTCTTATGAAGTCGCTTTAATGACTAGCAACTCCCGTGTATTCAAGGAAGATAAGGCTCTCTGTGATGGAGCTGAAGAGTCTGCTATTAAGGAAAGATGCTGTTACTTACCTATGAGTACCTTCTGGGATGGTGAGTACCGTCAGGATTAAGGATAACTCATCCAAGCTAAGGTTAGAGCTAGAAACGCTAAGGGATGGGGTCTATTCTCTCGCAAGAACACCTCCTCTTAGTCTGCTAGAGTCGAAAAGATTCCCAAGCCAATGTAAGCTCCTTAAGGACAAAGAGACTCCAAGACTAACTCTATTGCAGTTTCTTACACAAAGATCGGTCAATACCTTGATGGAGGCTCTGCTATTGAGAGCTACAACCTAGAGTACATCTCCAACCCCTCAGCTTTGAACAACTTCTCTGGTGCTACCTGGACTACTCTTGTTGGCGAAGATAAAGATTACACTTAAGTCACTTATAATTAGAGTGGCCTCAAGCCTTCTCAGTTTGTCTACTACTAAGTTAGATGCAGAAACAGATGGGGTTGGGGTGCTTGGTCTGATCCTTCTTACCAAGTTGAGACCGCTAGAGTCCCATCCAAGATTCCTCCAGTATAGACCTCTATCGAACCTGAGAAAGGACGTCTGAAGATCTCTTGGGAGAAGGCTAAGGATAATGGATCCAGAATTAAGAGCTACGATGTACAGATAATGGATAACGATGGTAATTGGAAGGGTAATGACCAGTGCACTATCAAGTCATTCTCTGTTGATCCTATCCTTAACCGTATCTACTGTATGGTTGACATGCACATTCTTTGGTCTGAAGATCAAGTTAGAAAGACTATTCTTGTGCCTGATGGTATTCCTACTCAGTACAACCTCGATTTCGATAAGGTAATCAAGGTCAAGGTATAGGCCACTAACGGAGCTGGAGTTGGTCCTTTCTCTGATGTAAATAGCGACTACGGTGCTAGAGTTAGATAGAGACCTGCCAAGATGTCTCCTCCTAAGCAAGATTAGACTGCTTCTGTTAAGGTAACCGAGATCCCTATTTACTGGGACAAAATTTCTTAAGGAGTTGACTCTGGAAACTCTCCCATCACCGAGTACGTCCTCCAGGAAGATACTGGTACTGGTGTCTTAAAGACCATTTAGGACAGCATGGATCTCGATTACGTCAAGAAGAACGCTGTGCCCAAAAAGGTATACACTTTTGTTGTCCACGCCAGAAATGTGTATGGACTCGGACCTAAGTCTGATGAGGCTAAGATCTCCACTGGATCCAGACCCGATGCCCCCGCTTCCATTTAAGCCATCAACCCTCCTCTCACAGGACCTAAAAACTTCAACAAGGTTGATCTCGCTTGGGACGAACCTAACGACAATGGCTCTCCTATCACTGGATACGTTGTCAAGATCTTGAAGAAGAACAACTAAACCGGAGGACAGTTCATCGAAGACAAGACCATGTGCGACGCTTCTGCCATGACCAAACTTAGAATCTGCCAACTTGACTCTGCTGAGCTTGTCAAGAGATTCAACTACGTAGCTGGAGACAGACTCATTGCTGTCGTCCAGGCTTGCAACTCAGTAGGATGCTCCGCTGAATCTAAGCCCAACACCAAGACTACAGGTCAGGTTGGTGAGCTTAAGCCCTTCACCCTCATCGGAGGCCGTAAGGGTAAATGAAGTGTCAAGAAACACTCTGAGCCTGAGTGGCTCGAACCGGAGAAGTCTCAGAAGCAGAATACCACGCACTATCGCAAGAACCTGATGGCTTCGCGGCACAAAGTTGATGACTCAGCCTGATCTGTCAAGCAAGAGTCCAACTGCAAACAATTATAGGTTTAAACTGCCTTTCTATTCAAGTTATATACTTTGAACTATTTTGACTAAATATAT
>Ga0115100_10499575_pt1 | contig 16434 bp, 30 predicted proteins | sample MBTome_3_FD_89642 | JGI IMG/M metagenome (GOLD analysis project Ga0115100, IMG submission 89642) | Marine eukaryotic communities from Pacific Ocean to study complex ecological interactions - MBTS_2Apr14_M1_3um Metatranscriptome... | ecosystem: Environmental > Aquatic > Marine > Oceanic | place... | reverse complement strand
GTTTGATAGTTATGATTATCAAAAAATTTATTTCTAAATTCATGACAGTTAAATTTTATTACTATTAATATATATAAGTATTTTTGGAGAAAAATATTGTGTCTTTAGGTTTATTAGGAAACAAGATTGGAATGACCCAAATATTTGATGAATCGGGAAATATCATTCCAGTTACAATTTTAAAAGTTGGGCCCTGCGTAATTACACAAGTTAAAACGACATTAAATAATGGGTATAACGCAATTCAAGTTGGTTATGGTAATGTACCATCAAAGTCATTAACACAACCTCAATTAGGGCATTTACAAAAGTCAAATATTCAACCATTAAAATATTTAAAAGAATTTCGTGTAAGTGATCCGGCTGAATTCAATGTTGGGCAAGTATTAAATGTTGAATCATTTGTTGCTGGAGACTTAATAAATGTTACAGGGAAAAGTATTGGTAAAGGCTTTTCTGGTCTTCAAAAACGTCATAATTTTGCAAGAGGTCCTATGACTCATGGGTCTAAAAATCATAGAGCCCCTGGTTCAATTGGGATGGGTACATCACCAGGGCGTGTTTTACCAGGAAAAAAAATGGCTGGTCAAATGGGTAATAAAGTGACAAACATTAAAAAATTAAAAATTGTTCAAGTAAATAACGATGAAAATATTTTAGTTGTTAAAGGAGCTGTTCCCGGTAAACCTGGAAATTTACTTAGTATTGTTTCCTCAAAATAATGTATAAACATATGATTAAATAAATAAACATTAGGAAAAATAATACATGACTGTTGAAAAAAATATATACTATATACGATATCCTGAAGATAAAGATGGGAAAATAAACTATGAAATCAAACTTAACCGAGTAGCAGAAGAGTCAGGTAATTATTTAATTCACCGAGATATCTTAAGACACCAACTCTCACAAAAGCAAGGAACGGTTGCAACAAAAACGAGAAGTGAAGTTCGAGGTGGTGGTAAAAAACCTTGGCAACAAAAAGGTACAGGTAGAGCTCGGGCAGGATCAAGCCGTTCTCCACTATGGAGAGGTGGTGGTGTTATCTTTGGGCCAAAACCTAAAACAACTAAGTTAAAATTAAACAAAAAAGAACGTAGATCGGCCTTACAAACTTTATTGTACAATAAAAGGAACAATATAGTTGGATATCTTGGTGATATAGAATCTAAGGAAATAACACCAAAAGAATTTCGTGAAGCGTTTAACAGAACAATCGAATCACGTAAATTACCTAAAAACCCAAAAGTTTTAGTAGTTGTTTCTAAAAAAAGTCCTTCTATAAAAAGAGCATATAACAATCTAAAAAATGTTGAACTAATCGCATCTTCAAGTTTAAATACTTTAAGTTTATTAAAAGCAGACCTTATTATGATCACACCATCAGCAATGAAAAATATACAGGAGATTTATTGTGATTAATTCTTCATACCTTAGTGATATTAGTATGAACATTATAAAATATCCGATTATTACGGATAAAGCCACAAGATTATTAGCAAACAATCAATATAGTTTTGTTGTAGACCCTAAATCTGATAAACCTTCAATTAAAGCGGCAATTGAATACTTATTCAATGTTAAAGTTATAAAAATTAATACAGCCCATTTACCAAAAAAGAAAAAACGAATTGGTCAATATATGGGTTGGAAATCACATTATAAAAAAGCAATTGTAACGTTATCAGAGGGTGATACGATAAACTTATTTGCAGAAGAAAATTAACAATTATATAAATTAATCAAGTTTATGAGTATTCGTCTTTATAAAGCCTATACACCAGGGACACGTAACCGAGCCCTTTCATCTTTTTCAGAAATAACAAAGGATAAACCAGAAAAAAGTTTAGTTAAAAAAAATCATCGAAATAAAGGTAGAAATAACAGAGGAGTTATTACTATACGACATAGAGGTGGTGGTCATAAAAAACAATACCGGATAATTGATTTTAAACGTAATAAATACAATGTGCCAGGGCTTGTTCATTCAATTGAATATGACCCAAACCGTAATGCGCGCATTGCATTATTACATTTTCAAGATGGTGAAAAACGCTATATCCTACACCCGAATAATTTAAATGTTGGTGATACAGTTTTATCTGGAAAAGGTGTATCTATTGACGTTGGTAATACTTTACCATTAGAAGAAATACCTTTAGGAACATCTGTTCATAATATTGAATTAATCCCTAATCGTGGCGGGCAAATTGTTCGTTCAGCAGGAACATCGGCAAAAATTTTAGCTAAAGAAGGTGATTTTATTACTTTACGTTTACCATCTAAAGAAATTAGATTAATTCGAAAAGAATGTTTTGCCACAATTGGAGAATTAAGTAACAATGATGCATTTTTAGTTCAAAGTGGCAAAGCTGGTCGTACACGTTGGTTAGGAATACGCCCAACCGTTCGGGGTTCAGTGATGAACCCATGTGATCACCCTCATGGGGGTGGAGAAGGGCGAGCTCCAATTGGCCGTAGTAGACCTTTAACGCCATGGGGGAAACCAGCGTTAGGTAAAAAAACACGGAAAACAAAAAAATTGAGTAATGCTTACATCCTTCGACGATGTTCATAATTATTTTATAAAAAAATTTATTAATAATATTCTCAAAAATGTCAAGATCATTAAAAAAAGGACCTTTTGTTGCTTATCATTTATTAAAAAAAATTAATAAAATGAACGCGGAAGGAAAAAAAGATGTAATTACAACTTGGTCACGTAGCTCGACTATTTTACCGAATATGGTGGGGTTTACTATAGCTGTATATAACGGAAGACAGCACGTTCCAATTTTTATTTCTGACCAGTTAGTTGGCCATAAGCTTGGTGAATTTGTTTCGACAAGAACATTTAAATCACATATTAAGGCAGATAAAAAAACACAACGTTAAGGAAAAACTAAATATGGCACGATTAGAATTAACATTAAATTTTCCAAAAAATTTTGAAATTAAAACCTTTAATGTTAAATCTGAAAAAAAGTTATCTCCACTTGCAAAGTTAATATTGCAAAGTGTTCGGTTTAAACATTTTTATTATGTGCGTGATGATATATCTTATCTCTTAAAATCTAATCCTATTGAACGGGATTTTCTTTTACAAGCTTTATATTCAATTGTAATTTCTTTACAAAATAATTTATCTATAAATTTTTTTGATATGTGGATTTATGAAATTTATATCAATAAAGTTTCAATTCATAATAAATTTATGAATCAAAAATTTCAAAATCTAGAACCTAGTGAATATATCACAATTAAATTAGCTTATGGAAATAATGTTTCTCAAGAGAAAAAATAATATTTCAACATTAAAAAAGATTTTCTAGAAAACTTAGACATACGTAAAACTATTAAGGAAATTCTATTATGTCGAATGGTCAATCAGTAAAAGCAGTAGCAAAATATGTGCGGATATCACCGCATAAAGTAAGGCAAGTTTTAGACCAAATCAGAGGTCGTTCATATCAAGAAGCATTAATGATATTAGAATTTTTACCTTATGATGCGGGTTCCCCAATTTGGCAAGTAGTACATTCTGTTGCAGCAAATGCGAAAAATAATTATAATTTAGACAAAAAAAAAATTAATTATTTCAGAAATTTTTGCAGATGAAGGTCCAAAACTAAAACGTATTCGACCACGTGCCCAAGGTCGAGCTTTTAAGATTTTAAAACCAACTTGTCATATTACAGTGGTTGTAAAATCAATTAGTTAAGAAAATAAGAATTAAGGATTTTTTCTATGGGACAAAAAACACATCCTTTGGGATTTCGTTTAGGTATTACACAAGAACATCGGTCAGCTTGGTATGCAGATTTTAAACATTATTCATCATTATTAGAAGAAGATGATAAAATTAGAACATATCTTAATAAATTAGCAAAATTTGCTAGTATTTCAAATATCCATATTAACCGAAATGGCTTAGGTGATCAAATTGAATTAAATATTGAAACAGGTCGACCAGGCATATTAGTTGGGGAAAATGGCTCTGAAATTAAAACATTAGCAGCTAACATTAAAAAGTTCATACCGAATAACCGTCAAATTACAATCAATGTTGTAGAAGTTGAAAATATTAATTCAAGTGCTTCGCTTATCGCTGATCTTGTCGTGCAGCAATTAGAAGATCGTGTTGCTTTTCGTCGTGCAATTCGTGAAGCATTAAAATGTGCCCAAGATAATGAAGTAAACGGTATTAAAGTTCAGGTATCTGGTCGTTTAAATGGAGCAGAAATGGCTAGAACTGAGTGGATTCGAGAAGGTCGAGTTCCATTACAAACTTTAAGAGCTGACATTGATTATTCGACAAAAGAAGCAAATACAATTTATGGAATTTTAGGTGTAAAAGTTTGGTTGTTTAAAAATGAAATATTAAAATAATAATAAAAACACAAGAAAAGAATTAAAAAAGTAAAATTATTCATTCATCTAATTTCATTATGTTAAGTCCAAAAAGAACAAAATACAGAAAATACCATCGTGGAAGAATGCGTGGTAAGGCAACTCGAGGAAATGAAGTTTCGTTTGGTAAATATGGGTTACAAGCTTTAGAACCATCATGGATTACGTCACGTCAAATTGAGGCAACAAGACGAACAATCACTCGTTATACTAAACGTGGGGCATCTTTATGGATCCGTATATTCCCTGACAAAACTGTAACAGCACGAGCTGCAGAATCACGAATGGGATCTGGTAAAGGTGCAGTAGATTATTGGGTTGCAACAGTAAAACCTGGGACAATTTTATTTGAAATTAGTTCTGTTCCAGAAGAAGTTGCACGGGCTGCTTTTAATTTAGCAGCTTATAAATTACCAATCAAAACAAAATTTATTATTAGAAACGATAATTAATAACATATGAAGGTATCTAACTCTAACAGTAAGGGCAATATGTCAATGTCAACTCAGGAATTGATTAAAGAGCTGAAAGAGGCGGAAAAAGTATTATTTGATTTGCGATTTAAAAAAGCTACCCGCCAACCGTTTAAACCTCATGAAATCAAAGCTACCAAAAAAAGAGTAGCGACATTAAAAACTATTTTAAGAAGTAAATTTCTAGATTAATTCTGAAAATAAAATCTAACTTGGGCTTTGATGAATTGGTACTGCAAAATTAGACATGTACGAAATATTCTAATTATTTACGCACAAGTTTATTCTTACCAACTAATAAACAAATTGAACTAAAAATAGTAAATAAAGTTCAATTTTTAAAAAACAATATCTTACTCAAGAGTCTGATGAAAAAATTAAATAGAAGTTTTAAGGAATTTTAAAATGCCTGTAAAAGAGAAAATTGGTATTGTTGTCAGTAATAAAATGCAAAAAACTGTGGTTGTAAAAGTTGAAAGCCGTTACCCACACCCGATGTATTCAAAAACAATGATCAAAACACGTAAATATTTAGCTCATGATGAAATGAGTGAATGCAATATTGGTGATCAAGTTTTAGTAACAGAATGCAGACCACTTAGTAAAAAGAAACGTTGGTCAGTATCTAAAATTATTTCAAAATCATCGTTAATTACTTAAGATTATCTTTTTATGATTTATCCACAAACAATGTTAACTGTAGCTGATAATACAGGTGCAAAAAAAAATTATGTGTATTCGTGTCCTAGGTGGAAACCGAAGATATGGGAAAATTGGTGATACAATTATTGGTGTTGTTAAAGAAGCTATACCAAATATGCCAATTAAAAAATCAGATGTTATCCGTGCAGTTATAGTACGAACATCTAAAACTATTCGTCGAAATGATGGTATGTATATTCGATTCGATGATAATGCAGCTGTGCTGGTAAATACTGAAAATAATCCACGCGGAACTCGTGTCTTCGGGCCTGTTGCTCGTGAAATTCGAGATAAGAATTTTTCTAAAATTGTTTCTTTAGCTCCGGAGGTTTTATAAATGTCAAAGGATAAGAAAATACATGTTAAAATTGGTGATAATGTAAAAATTATTTCTGGTTTTGATAAAAATAAAACAGGTCAGGTTACTAAAATTTATCGTAATACTGGAAAAATTTTAGTGAAAGGTATTAATTTTAAGTTTAAACATATTAAACCAAACACAGAAAGTGATGTTGGAGAAATAAAACAATTTGAAGCTCCAATCCATCATTCCAATGTTAAATTAATTTAAATAAAGAATATGCGTAGTCAACATTCCTTAGAAGAAATTGCAGAATTATATGGTCTATTAGAAAATATAAAGAAAGAATATGAAGATGGAATTCATTCTGTATTAAGAAAAAGTAATCCAGAATTATTTTCGAACCCCCATACTATTCCAAAACTTAAAAAAATCAGTATTAATAGGGGTTTAGGGTTAGCCGCCCAGAATACTAATATTTTAAAGAAAAGTATTACTGAATTTACTCGAATAACAGGTCAAAAACCTTTAATTACAAGAGCCAAAAAAGCTATTGCTGGGTTCAAAGTTCGAGAAGATATGGAGTTAGGATTATCAAGTACATTACGTGGTGAAAAAATGTATAGTTTTCTTACTAAACTAATCTTTTTTACCTTTGCACAAATTCGTGATTTTAGAGGATTATCTGTTAGAAGCTTTGATAAGGCAGGTAATTATACGTTTTCATTAAAAGAACAATTAATTTTCCCAGAAATTGAGTATGATGATGTAGATCAAATTCAAGGTTTAAGTGTAACTCTTGTTTTAGATTCATCGACACCTAAATCTCGTTCTAAAACCGTTGATCGAGTTTTAAATGGTATGATTTTATTAAAGTTTTTACGATTCCCTTTAAATGATTGTGGATATTATGATAAATATTCTTCTCTTGGAGAAATTAATCAAGTATGGGATAAGAAAAAACACTTACGTCGTAAACGTTGGTCACAAGAATAAATAAAACAAGATTAAGGAGTTACTAGTGGTCACAGATAATATTGCCGATATGTTAACCCGTATACGAAATGCAAATATGGTGAAGCATCAAATTGTTGAAATACCAGCAACAAAAATGTCAAAAGCGATAGCAGCTATTCTTAAAGAAGAAGGTTTCATTGAAAATTTTGAAATTTATAGTGAAAATTTATACAATTATTTACTACTTTCATTAAAGTATAAAGGTCAATCTAGAGAAAGGGTTATTACTAAGATTAAACGAATTAGTAAACCTGGTTTACGAGTTTATGCGAATTCGAAAACGTTACCTAGTGTTTTAGATGGTTTAGGAGTTGCTATTCTTTCAACATCGAAAGGAGTAATGACTAATAATAAAGCAAAAGAGCTTGGAATTGGTGGTGAAGTTTTATGTTATATTTGGTAATTGGAGTAAATAGATAATATGTCACGAATTGGAAAACTACCAATTAAAATACCAACAACTGTAGATGTTACAAATAATAACTCACTTTTAAAAGTAAAAGGTAAATTTGGAACATTAGAACGAACAATACCTGAAATTCTGGGAATTGAACAAAATGATGGTACTTTAATTGTAAAATTAAAAAAAGAAACACGCGTTAATAAAGCTTTACATGGTTTATATCGAACATTAATAAATAATATGCTTATAGGTGTTTCAGAACAATTTCTTATAACTCTTACATTACAAGGTGTAGGTTATCGAGCTAGTGTTCAAGGAAAATCTCTTGTATTAAACTTAGGCTTTAGTCATCCTGTAAATATTGATATACCAGATGGGATAACTGTTGAAGTTGTTCAAAATACAACGATTAATATAAAAGCATGTGATAAAGAACAACTTGGTTTATTTGCATCGAAAGTACGAGCATGGCGTCCACCAGAACCTTATAAAGGAAAAGGAATACTTTACCAAGGTGAACAAATTTTACGTAAAGCTGGTAAATCTGGTAAATAATAAAAATTACTAAGTTCTAAAAAAAGTATACTATGAAATTTTCAAAAAGAGTTTTATTAAGACTTAAAAATAAAAATAAAAAATTAAAGCCGGATAAATACAAAAAATTAAAGCGCGAAAGTGTAAGAGGATTAATAAAAGGTACGGTTGAACGACCACGCTTATCAGTTTTTCGTTCTAACGAAAATATTTATGCACAAATTATAGATGATACAACATCTAAAACGCTTGTTTCATGCTCGACTTTAGACCGTGATATTAAACTTAAAACAGATAATGGTCGTACATGTAATGCTTCAAGACTTATGGGGGAAAAATTAGCGGAATTAAGTAAGAAAAAAAATATAACTAAAATTGTCTTTGACCGAGGTCCATACTTATACCATGGTCGAATAAAAGCTTTAGCAGACGGTGCCCGAGCAGGCGGCTTACAATTTTAACAAACAATTAGAAAATAATAAATTTTATGAGTACCGAGTTAAAACAAGTTAATAAACTAAAAAAAAACACCCCGTCGTAATGAAAATCAAAATGATAAATTCGTTGAACGATTAATTAAAATTAGTCGTGTAACAAAAGTAACAAAGGGTGGAAAAAAGTTAAGTTTTCGTGCCGTTGTTGTTATAGGTGATGAAAATGGACAAGTTGGGGTTGGAGTTGGAAAAGCTGAAGATGTGGTTAATGCTTTTAAAAAAGCAAAAACCGATGGAAGAAAAAATTTAATAAAGATCCCGATTACAAAAGCATTGAGTATCCCACATAGAGTTACAGGCGACAAAGGAGCTTGCAAAATTATTATGAGACCTTCGATAGAAGGTTCTGGGGTTATTGCTGGTGGTGCCGTTAGAACAGTTTTCGAAGTTGCAGGAATTAAAAATGTAATTGCAAAACAATTAGGATCTGATAATTTATTAAATAATGCACGTGCCACAATTGTAGGCTTACAAAGTTTAACAACTAAAGCACAAGTTTTAGAAAAACGTGACTTAAATTAATATTCAAGAAGTCACAGAAATAAAAAAGACTTGAATTTTAAACTAGTAAAAATAAAAATGAAAAAGACTGACGATATTTTATTAAAACGTCTTTTATTAAGTGTCGGAATACTGTTATTTATTCGAATGGGAACATTTCTTCCAATTCCTGGTATTAACCATGGGCACTTAGCCTTTTATATTCAGCAACACCCAATTACAAAGAATTTAGTAAGTACTTTTTCAGGAAATGATACATTTGTAATTGGACTATTTACTCTGAATATATTTCCTTATATTAATGCCTCTATTATGGTTCAATTAATAACTGGTTTAATACCAAGTATTTCTAAACTACAAAAAGAAGGTGGGGGAGAAGGTCGGAGAGCAATTACGAGATTAACTCGTTTAATTACATTTGGTTGGGCTTTAATCCAAAGTTCAAGTATTGCTTTTTATTTGAAACGCGCGTTATTTGATTGGAGTCCAATCTTAGCTTTTGAAATAATTCTTTGGCTTGCTACAGGTGCAATGATAGTTTTATGGTTAAGTGAGTTAATAACTGAATATGGATTGGGGAATGGCGCATCGTTATTAATTTATACAAATATAATTTCAAGTTTACCAAATTTAGGTAAGAAATTAATAAGTGAAAATACGGGAAATTTAACTATTGTCTCTGGGGTTGGTATTGGGCTATTACTATTTATTGCAATATCTGGCATTATTACATTGCAAGAGAGTGCGCGAATTGTGCCTTTAATTTCATCAAAACAACTTGGTCAAAGTCAGCCTTCAGTTTCTAAAGTTAAATCAAATAACTATATCCCTTTACGCTTTAACCAAGCAGGGGTTATGCCTATTATATTAACAACTGCTCTTTTAGTATTGCCAAATTATATTATTAATTTAGGAGTATTCCCGTTATTAACTCTTCCTATTTTTTTAAAATCATCCAAAATTATATATTGGGTTAGCTATTTCGTATTAATTTTAATCTTTAGTTCATTTTATTCAACTATTGTTTTAAACCCTAAAGATATTTCTCAAGAATTACAAAAAATGGCTGTAAGTATACCAGGTGTACGGCCTGGTTTAGCAACAACATTTTATTTAAAACAGGTAATGAAACGAGTAACATTTTTTGGAGCCATAATATTAGCAATATTAGCAACTCTTCCAAATATTATTGAAGGAATCTTAAATGTTTCTAGTTTCAATGGTTTAGGTACTACGTCTTTATTAATTTTAGTCGGTGTTGTTTTAGATATCTCACGTGAAATGAAAAGTATCATTCTTTCTAATATTTATAATGAAAGATTTGATTAACTCAAGTAAAAAATTTATTTATTAATTTAATATTTATAAAATTATAATGAAAGTCCGCCCTTCAGTTAAAAAAATGTGTGATAAATGTCGAGTAATTAAGCGACATGGAAAAATTATGGTAATTTGTCAAAATCCAAAACATAAACAGAGACAAGGTTAATTTTAAAAGGAGTTAATTAAGTGGTAAGATTACTAGGTATAGATTTGCCAAAAAATAAACGTATTGAATATGCACTTACATATATTCATGGAATTGGACTTACATCGGCAAAAAAAATTGTTCAATTAGCTGAGATTAATCCAGAAACTAGAACTAATGATATCACTACAGAACAATCAGTAGTGTTACGAAATATTTTAGAAAATTTTGAATTAAAATTAGAAGGAGATTTACGACGTTTTAATGGTTTAAATATTAAACGATTAAATGAAATAAATTGTCACCGAGGAAAAAGACACAGAAATAGTTTACCTGTCCGAGGGCAAAGAACAAGAACAAATGCTCGCTCACGACGTGGATCGAAAAAAACTGTTACTGGTAAGAAAAAATAATATTCTTTTGTTGGCAGTTATACTAATTAAAAATATTAATTTACTATGGCACAAAAAATGCGAAAACCGACAGTAAAAAAAAGTAGAAGTAATCTTGGAACAGGGGTTGTGCATATTCAATCAACTTTTAATAATACGATTGTGACAATTACAAATATATCAGGTGATACAATTTCATGGGCCTCATCTGGTAGTGCGGGATTTAAAGGGGCCCGTAAAGGAACTCCTTTTGCTGCTCAAACCGCAGCAGAAAAAGCTGCTCTACAAGCATTGAGTACAGGTCTCAAAACTGTTGAAATTTTAGTAAAAGGTCAAGGCTCAGGGCGTGAAACAGCTATTCGTTCTATAGAAGGTGCAGGCCTAGAAATTCTTTCAATACAAGATATAACTCCAGTACCTCACAACGGGTGTCGACCAAGAAAACGCCGACGTGTATAAGTCTATTTACTTATAAAATAAATAAATCATGAATTCCACAAAAAATTTGATCAATAATTCTAATTTATTAATGGAATGTTTAAAATCACAAAAACTTGAATCAGGCCCAATGTATGGGCAGTTTTTAATTGATTCACTTAGTTCTGGCCAAGGAATAACAATTGGTAATTTATTAAGACGAGTTTTATTAGGGGATTTACAAGGAACTGCGATTACGGGTGTTCGAATTGCTGGGGTGAAAGATGAATTCTCATTAATTCCGGGTGTTCGTGAAGATATCCTTGAAATTTTATTGAATTTGAAAGGGATTATTTTAAAATCAGATACTCCAACGAGACAATTTGGGCGTCTAAGATTGCATGGCCCCGCAGTTATTACAGCTAGTTCAATTCAATTACCCCCAGAGATAGAAATTATTAATCCTAATCATTATACTGCGACAATTTCAAGTTCGCACATATTAGAGATAGAATTTAAGATTGAATCTGGAACAAAGTATAGATTAGCGAATGAACTTTTTTCTGATAAATTTGAAGATTTTATAGAAACAGATGCGATTTTTATGCCTGTGCAAAAGGTAGATTTTAAAGTTGAGAATGTTTATGACAATTCAAATAATATCAAAGAACGATTATTTGTTGATGTTTGGACAAATGGAAGCATCTCCCCTGAACAAGCACTTTTTTCTGGATCTAATTTAATAATCGACTTATTTAAGTGTATTAGTGAACATAAACTTAAAAAAGAAAAAGAAATTAAAAAAGAAAAAAGTCATATAAAACCTATAGATCCATATACTCATATTGCTATTGAAGAATTACAATTATCAGTACGCCCATATAATTGTCTAAAAAGAGCTCAAATTAATACAATCGGCGACTTATTAGAGTATTCTCCAGAAAAGCTTTTAGAATTAAAAAACTTTGGTCGAAAGTCTGCCGACGAAGTTTTTGCTACTCTTAAAAATAAATTAGGAATAGTTTTAAAATAATTATTTAGTTTAATTTTAATTTTATGAATAAAACATTTATTCCAGCTACAAATTATAATAAAAGAAAATGGTATGTCATTGATTGTAAAGATAAACAATTAGGACGATTAGCCTCAACTATTGTACCATTATTAACAGGTAAATCAAAGTCTATCTATCATCCTGCGGTAGATGTTGGTGATTATGTAATATTAATAAACAGTGAATATTTAAAACTTGATCGAGATGTCGAGCGCTTCCATGTTTATGAACCAGGACGTGTTGGTTCATCATTAAAACGGTTAGTAAACATAATCCCAAAACGAATTATTGAAAACTCTGTTTTCAATATGTTACCAAATGGATTCCCAAAAAAACATTTAGTAAAAAGATTGAAAGTGTATCAAGGTGATCAACACCCACATAGTGCACAAGAACCAAAACTATTAGATATACTTTAATGCTTTAATTAATGAATTAAAAAATTTATGAATACAGTTTTTCAAAAAGATAAAATTGGACTTGGAAAAAGAAAACGTGCTGTTGCAAGAGTTTTTTTAGTTCCAGGAAACGGAACAATAACTATAAATAAAGTTTCTGGTGAGAAATATTTGCAATATAATACAAATTATTTAAATTCTATTTGGTCACCATTAGAAAAATTAAATTTAAAAAGTCAGTTTGATATTATAGCAATCGTAAAAGGTGGTGGTTTAACTGGTCAAACTGATGCAATAAAATTAGGTGTTGCACGGTTAATCTGTAAAATGGAAAATGAAAACCGTCTAATTTTAAAACCATTTGGTTTTTTAAGTCGTGATGCTCGCATTAAAGAACGTAAAAAATATGGTTTACGAAAAGCAAGAAAAGCATCACAATACTCAAAACGTTAAAAAAATTAAAAATATGCCGAAACCTGAAATTCATCCGACTTGGTTCCCAGATGCTCCTGTTCTATGTGAAGGGAAAACGCTTTGTTCTATTGGTTCAACAAAACCTCAATTACAAGTTGATGTTTGGTTAGCAAACCACCCTTTTTATACAGATTCACAAACACTTATAGATAGTGAAGGGCGTGTAGAAAGATTTATGAAGAAATATGGGTTAGAAACAAAAGACAATTAAATTAATTACATCATCCAAATTTAAATTTACTTAATTACTTTTAAAATAAATGCCAACTATTCAGCAATTAGTTCGTTCAAGACGAATACAAATTAATAAAAAAACAAAATCTCCTGCTTTAGTCAATTGTCCACAACGACGTGGTGTATGTACGCGCGTATATACGACGACGCCTAAAAAACCAAATTCGGCAATTCGTAAAGTTGCTCGTGTTAGATTAACATCTGGTTTCGAAGTAACCGCATATATTCCAGGTGAAGGCCATAACTTACAAGAACACTCAGTAGTTTTAATCCGGGGTGGTCGAGTAAAAGATTTACCTGGTGTTCGATACCATATTGTTCGGGGTGCATTGGATAGTGGGGGTGTGAAAGATCGTACACAAAGACGGTCAAAGTATGGAGTTAAAAAACCAAAAAGTTAAATACTAATTTAAAAATTTAAAATTAGTATTTACTAAAAACGATTTATTAAAAAATAATTATTAGTATGTCACGTCGAAATATTTCAAAAAAACGATTTCCGAAAGCAGATCCTACATATAATAGTTACTTAGTTAGTTTATTAGTAACAAGAATTTTAAAATCTGGTAAGAAAAATTTAGCCCAAAATATTGTGAATGGGGCTTTCGATATTATAAAATCAAAAACAAATGAAGACCCATTAGTAATTTTCGAAAAAGCTATTCGAAATGCTAGCCCTGTTGTCGAAGTAAAAGCTCGTCTAATTGGAGGGTCAACATATCAAGTTCCAATTGAGGTTAGTAGCTTTCGAGCAACTAATTTAGCTTTACGCTGGATTATTCAATACTCACGACAACGCGTAGGCAGAACAATGTCAATTAAACTAGCGAGTGAAATTATTGACACGGCAAACGATATCGGTAATACTATAAAGAAAAAAGAAGAAACTCATAAAATGGCAGATGCAAACAAAGCATTTGCGCATTTCCGTTATTAACAGTTAATTATTAACGATTATATTTAATTTCGCTAAAAGCAAAGAGATTTTTATTATAAACATTAGACTTCAAAGGAACTTTTTGAAATGGCACGTGAAAAATTTGAACGTACAAAACCGCATGTTAACATTGGTACTATTGGTCACGTTGATCATGGTAAAACAACTTTAACTGCAGCAATTACTGCAACATTAGCATTAGATGGTGACTCAATTGCAAAAGATTATTCAGACATTGATGGTGCTCCTGAAGAACGTGCTCGTGGGATTACAATTAATACAGCACACGTTGAATATGAAACTGCAGACCGTCACTATGCGCATGTAGATTGTCCAGGTCACGCAGATTATGTAAAAAATATGATTACTGGTGCAGCACAAATGGATGGGGCTATATTAGTTGTATCTGCTGCAGATGGTCCAATGCCTCAAACTAGAGAACATATTCTATTAGCAAAACAAGTTGGGGTTCCACATATTGTTGTATTTTTAAATAAACAAGATCAAGTGGATGTTGATGAGTTATTAGAATTAGTAGAATTAGAAGTACGAGAATTATTATCTGCATACGATTTCCCAGGTGACGATATTCCAATTTGTCCTGGTTCAGCTTTACAAGCAATTGAAGCAATTTCTTCAAATCCATCTCTTAAACGTGGTGATAACCCATGGGTTGATAAAATTTTCGCTTTAATGGATTCTGTTGATGAATATATTCCAACACCAGAACGTGATGTTGAAAAAACATTCTTAATGGCAATTGAAGATGTATTTTCAATTACTGGACGAGGTACAGTAGCAACGGGAAGAATTGAAAGAGGGGTTGTTAAAGTTGGAGATACCGTTGAAATTGTTGGGGTTGGTGAGACTCAAACAACAACAATTACTGGTATCGAAATGTTCCAAAAGACCTTAGATGAAGGATTTGCTGGTGATAACTGTGGTATTTTATTACGTGGTGTTACACGAGAAGATATCGAGCGTGGTATGGTATTATCACAACCAGGAACAATTACACCACACACAAGTTTTGAATCTGAAGTGTATGTACTAACTAAAGAAGAGGGTGGCCGTCATACACCATTCTTTACTGGTTACCGTCCACAATTTTATGTACGAACAACTGATGTAACAGGATCTATTGAGCAGTTTACTGCAGATGATGGTTCAGTTGTAGAGATGGTAATGCCAGGGGATCGTATTAAAATGACAGCTGAATTAATCTACCCAGTTGCAATCGAAGAAGGTATGCGTTTTGCTATCCGTGAAGGCGGCCGAACAATTGGAGCTGGTGTTGTTTCTAAAATTGTTAAATAATTAAAAAAATTTATGGAAATTAAACCGAATGAAAAAATTCGTGTACGATTAGAGTCGTTTAATCATGAACTGTTAAACACATCTTGTCAAAAAATAATGGAAATTACTCAAAACAATAACGTTGATAACGTAGGAGTAGTTTCATTGCCAACAGATAAACGAATCTATTGTGTCTTACGTTCTCCTCATGTTAACAAAGATTCAAGAGAACATTTTGAAATTCGTATTCATAAACGAATACTAGAAATTTATTATGATTCATCTATAAATATTTTTGATTTATTAGTAAAATCCGATTTACCACCTGGAGTCTTATATAGAATTTGTTTATCGTAAAAGAATTAATTAAATAAATGTAAGTTATTCCATTTATTTAAAAAAATAATTTATTATATTTAATTATAATAAATTATTTTTTTAAAATTATCACTATTAATCAAACGGATAATTTTAAAGAGGATTAAATTTTTTATAAAAAAATTGTACTGGATTTAGGTTTGGTGATTTTCTCATTAGACTTATACACTCTATTTATAAATACTTTAATTAATAGAAGTTTTTAGACCACATTTGAATCATACGTTTTAATGAATAGAATTTTATTTAAACTAGTACGAGTTGTAAGTTAAGCATATGGACTGACAAAAACTGTTATCACGGTATACAATTCAACCGATTCAATATCCGTGGTGAAAAATGCAACTCTAATCACTAGTGATTGTTGCGGTTCTCCTCCAAATTAAATATCAGATTAAATGTAAAACTTTATTAAACTAGATAGTTCTTACAGTCAACAACGGAGAAAACTGCTAAGCAACTAAAATGAGACTTGGTTCTGCGCGCTAACTAATATAGTAAATAAATTAAAAAAACAAATATAATTGAAACTATTAATTAAATGAGAC
>Ga0115100_10762564_pt1 | contig 16461 bp, 28 predicted proteins | sample MBTome_3_FD_89642 | JGI IMG/M metagenome (GOLD analysis project Ga0115100, IMG submission 89642) | Marine eukaryotic communities from Pacific Ocean to study complex ecological interactions - MBTS_2Apr14_M1_3um Metatranscriptome... | ecosystem: Environmental > Aquatic > Marine > Oceanic | place... | reverse complement strand
TTAATTACTTTAATTTAACTAGAAGCAAAAGAAACAGAACAAAATACACCGGGTTCAATTTCAAGTTTAGATAAGAAGTCAAACAAATCAATTATTGAGTCTTCCATACCATAAAGATCAATAAATCGTCTATGAGTACGAATTTCAAAGTGTTCTCTGGAATCTTTATCCACATGTGGTGAACGTAAAACGCAATAGATTCGTTTTGAAGTAGGTAATGTTACTACTCCCTTTGGTTTTGATGCTAAATAACGTTCAGTTATATCCTCAAACAATGAAACTAACTTCTCACATTCCGAAACTAATGGTTCATGATTAAATGATTCTAACTTTATGCGAACTCTTCGAACATCACTCGGTTGACCAAGCACGTTTTTTAAACGCATTACCTTTCTTATTTTTCTATATGTGATCGTTTTGTGCCTCTTATTTTTTGCACTTGGTTTTCTAAATGGCAATTTTAATAGATTTTTCTTTTTATATTGCGTAATTTGCAATAGTTTGGGTTGTCGAAAGCTCATATTTTTAAAGAATTTTTCAATTATTTGATAATTTTAGAGACTACACCTGCACCAATAGTGCGACCGCCCTCACGAATTGCAAATCTCATTCCATCTTCGATTGCAACTGGATAAATTAATTCTGCTGTCATTTTAATCCGATCGCCTGGCAATACCATTTCAACAGCTGATCCATCATCTGCAGTAAAATCTGTAATCGCACCTGTTACATCAGTTGTTCGGACATAAAATTGTGGTCTGTAACCTGTAAAGAATGGGGTTGTACGTCCACCTTCATCATTTGTTAAAACGTATACTTCTGATTCAAAAACAGTATGTGGAGTGATTGTTCCAGGTTGTGCTAATACCATCCCACGCTCAATATCTTCACGTGTAACTCCGCGTAATAAAATTCCTACATTATCTCCTGCATAACCTTCGTCTAAGGTCTTTTGAAACATTTCAATTCCAGTAATTGTTGTTGTTTGTGTTTCACCAATACCAACAATTTCTACACTTTCACCTACCTTAATAATTCCTCTCTCAATACGGCCTGTTGCAACAGTTCCTCGTCCAGTAATTGAAAATACATCTTCAATTGCCATTAAAAAAGTTTTTTCTGTATCACGTTCCGGTGTTGGAATATATTCATCCACGGCATCCATTAATGCAAAAATCTTATCAACCCATTTATTTTCACCGCGTTTTAAATTTGGGTTTGATGAAATAGCTTCAATTGCTTGCAATGCCGAACCGGGACAAATTGGAATATCATCACCTGGAAGTTCATAAGTTGATAACAACTCACGAACTTCTAATTCAACTAATTCTAGTAATTCCTCATCATCTACTTGATCTTGTTTATTTAAAAATACAACAATGTCAGGAACACCTACTTGTTTTGATAGTAAAATATGTTCGCGAGTTTGAGGCATTGGACCATCAGCTGCTGAAACAACCAAAATGGCTCCATCCATTTGGGCTGCTCCTGTAATCATGTTCTTAACATAATCCGCGTGTCCTGGACAATCAACATGTGCATAATGACGGTTTACTGTTTCATATTCTACATGTGCTGTGTTAATTGTAATTCCACGTGCTCGTTCTTCGGGTGCTCCATCAATATCAGCATAGGCCTTTATTGCTGAATTACCTTCTAACGATAAAGTAGCAGTAATTGCTGCAGTTAAGGTTGTTTTACCATGATCAACATGCCCAATTGTTCCAATGTTAACATGCGGTTTTGTACGTTCAAATTTTTCACGTGCCATTATAAGAATTCCTTTGAGTTTTTAAAAATTTTAATTGGATTTTTAGCGTGTAGCGAGATTATAATTAAGTTTGAATTAAAATTAATATCGAAAATGTGCAAAAGCTTTATTTGCTTCGGCCATTTTATGAGTTTCTTCTTTTTTTTTAACAGTTTGACCAATTTCTTTTGAGGTGTCAATAATTTCATTTGCTAGTTTAATTGACATACTTCTTCCAATTCGTTGTTTAGAATATTGAATGATCCATCGTAATGAAAGATTAGTTGCTCGAAATCGACTAACTTCAATTGGAACTTGATACGTTGACCCACCAACTCTTCTTGCCTTTACCTCAACAACTGGACTTGCTTTTTGAATTGCCATTTCAAATATTTTTAATGGATCTTCGTCTGTTTTTTTTTTAATAATCGCAAATGCATCATATACAATTTTTTTTGCAATTGTTTTTTTTCCGGACTTTAGAATTCGTGTAATGAGTAAACTGACTAAGTAACTGTTATAAACAGGATCAGTTTCTGGAAAACGTTTTTTGGAAATATTTCTACGTGACATAAAATAGAATTATTTAATATTTTTAGTTTATTTAATAAATTATTTGTTATTAAACTTTAGGTCTCTTAACACCATATTTTGAACGACCTTGTCTTCGATCTTTAACTCCTCCTGTATCTAAGGCTCCTCGAATAATATGATATCTTACACCTGGTAAGTCTTTCACTCTCCCACCTCGAATTAATACAACTGAATGTTCTTGTAGATTATGGCCAACTCCAGGTATATAAGCAGTTACTTCAAAGCCAGAACTCAATCGAACCCTAGCAACCTTTCTAATAGCCGAATTGGGTTTTTTTGGTGTCGTTGTATAAACTCGTGTGCAAACTCCTCTTCGTTGTGGACAACTTACAAGAGCAGGTGATTTTGTTTTCTTTTTGATTCTAAGACGTCTTGAACGAACTAATTGTTGTATAGTTGGCATAAAAATTTTAAAGTGTTTCTAATTAGTTTGATGTAAACCGTATTTTTTCATGAATCTTTCAACTCGTCCTTCACTATCAATCATAACTTGTGATTTTGTATAAAATGGATGGTTTGCTAACCACATATCAACTTGAAGCTCGGGCTTAGTTGAACCAACTAAACCTAGCGGTTTTCCATCACATAAGATTGGTGTATTGATAAACCATTTGGGATGTAAATTAGTTTTCGGCATAATAGACTATAATAAAATTTTAACGTTTTGAGTATTGAGGGGCTTTTCGAGCTTTTCTTAAACCATATTTTTTACGTTCTTTAATTCGTGAATCACGCGTGAGCAATCGATGTGGTTTCAAACTTTTTCGATATTGTTCATCTATCTTACATAATTGTCTTGCAACACCTAACTGAATTGCTTTGGATTGTCCAGTAAGACCACCACCTTTCACAAATGCAATAATATCAAATTGATTAGTAAGTTGCAAAATATTTAATGGAGCACAAATGGTTTCTAGATATGTATCATTATATTGTAGATATTCATTGCCAGGCACTTTATTAATTTTAATCTCTCCATTACCTGGAACCAAGAAAACTTGTGCAATAGCTTGCTTTCTTTTTCCAAGTCCAATGTTATCTTTTTTAAAAATTAATTTTGTCATTTCTACTTTATATTATTTTTTTGTTCAGTAAATTTTTTATTCTTACAACTGATAACTCCACTACAAGTATATTTAATTTATCGTTTATCGAACTATTTGACACGTGTAATTTGTTTACGGTTTTAAGTGTTCGATTAACACACATTTAATCAGAAGTTTTTTTAATCAATTGAATTATAATTTTTTAGTATAAATTTTCATGAAGTTTTATGTTCGATAAACCAATTTTTTAATAAACGAATTGAATATCTGAAATTTGAAACCAATCCTCCAGTATGAATTGAAATAAGACAATATTTTTTCTCAATAGAAGAACAATGTTATATTTCGTTTGTACTTTTCAGTCAGCTTGTAAATACAGGTATTAGACATTTTAATTCAAACCTTTTTTTAATCAATAGGATTTTATAATCGAAATGCTTGTTACCTAATCTATTTATTTACTAATATAGTCGATATTAATTCAAAATAATACCTAATTTATTTTTCAATGTCGAAAATACTTCTGTAGATGATTTTTGACCGAAGTTTTTCAATTTTTGAAGTTTTTCAGGAGAATATTCTAACAAATCACCAACTGTATTAATTTGAGCCCGTTTTAAACAATTATATGCACGAACTGACAATTGTAGTTCTTCAATTGCAACATTAGTATATGGTTCAACTTTAATTGATTGAACTTCCGGTTCTAATTCAGTACTTTTAGTTATTTGTTTGTTTTCAATTAATGAACTAAATAAATTAATAGTAATTTTTGCTGCTGACTTTAACGCTTCATCTGGTGAAATACTTCCATTTGTCCAAACATCCAAAAATAATCGTTCAGTTATATTATTTTTATCATCATAAACGTTTTCGATTTTAAAATCAACTTTGTGGACAGGCATAAAAATTGCATCAAGTTGTAGATAATCTTCTTCATCGTCTAAAAAAGTTTGCGATGCTAATTTATAACCAGTACCAGATTCAAATTTAAATTCAATTTCAATTAAATTCGAAGTTGAAATTGTCATAATATAATGATTTGGATTAACAAGTTTACAATTTGGTGGCAATCCAATCAAATCAGCAGTAACCACTATTGGGCCCTGAATTCTTAAACGACCAACTAAACTACTAGATTGAGGTGATTGTGTATCAAGACGTAAAACAACATCTTGTAAATTGAGTAAAAGCTCAAGAATATCTTCGCGAACACCTGGAATAGTCGAAAATTCATGACTTACTCCTGCTATTCGAATAGCAGTAATTGCAACTCCACTTAAATCATTCAAAAGCACACGCCTTAATTGATTTCCAATCGTAATTCCTTGACCAGATCTTAAAGAATTTATTAAAAATTGTCCATGACAAGCTCCAGTTTCAGTCTTATCAGATTTAAGACATTGTATTGAAATGTTATTTATCATTTTATATTTTAAAACTAAGTTTTAAACACGTCTACGTTTTGGTGGTCTACATCCATTATGTGAAACAGCTGTGATATCTTGAATTGATGTTATTCCTAATCCTGCACCCTCGATAGCTCTTATTGCCGTTTCACGTCCTGATCCTTGACCTTTTACTAAGATATCGACACTTTTTATTCCAATATTTACGGCTTCTAGAGCTGCTTTTTCAGCTGCTGTTTGAGCAGCAAATGGAGTACTTTTGCGCGCTCCTTTAAACCCTGAATTCCCAGCAGATGACCATGTTACGGTATCACCATTCATATTTGTAATAGTTACAATTGTATTATTAAATGTTGATTGAATATGAACAACACCGGTTCTCAAAGTATTTTTATCTTTTCGAATTATTGATTTTCTAGTTGTTTGTGGCATATAAAAATTTTAAATAAATCTAATATTAATGTAAAATTATTTTTTTCCGGCAACCGTTTTTTTAGATCCACGTCGACTACGTGCATTTGTCCGAGTTCGTTGGCCTCGAACCGGCAAACTATTTCTATGACGTTTTCCACGATAGCAATTGATTTCATTCAACCTTTTTATATTTAAACTATTAAATCTTTTTAAATCACCCTCTAATTTGAGGTTAATATTTTCTAATGTTTGACGTAAGGCAACAGCTTGCTCTGTTGTTAAATCATAAACTCTTAAACTTGAATTAATATTTGCAATTTCAATAATTTTTTTGGCCGATGTCAGGCCAATTCCATGAATGTACGTTAATGCATATAGAATTTTTTTATTCCTTGGTAAATCAACACCTACTAATCTTACCATCTTATAAGCTCCTTTATAATACTATCCTTGACGTTGTTTGTGTTTTGGATTTCGACAAATGATCATGATTTTACCATGGCGTCTAATTATTCGACACTTATCACACATTTTTTTTACGGATGGACGAATTTTCATCTTTTAATTTTTACGTAATAATTTTTTTATTTTATTTATATCTTTCACTATAGACTTCTGAAAGATAGATATCACTAATCTCACGTCTTAAATCTAAGATTACACCTGCGAGGATCAAGAAAGATGTTGTACTTAAACCATTCAAACTTGTAATCTTTAGAGTTGATTCTATAAAAGTTGGAGTAATCGTTATGAACGCAAGCATAGTTCCACCAATTAATGTAATTCTTCGGATTTCTTGTTGTAGATAAAATATCGTCTGAATTCCTGGTCTAACACCCGGAATTTTGACAGCTTGTCGTTGAAGTTGTTCAGAAAGATCTTTTGCATTCAAAACAAGTGATGAATAAAATGAACTAAAGGATAGAACTAAAATAAAATAACCTATCCAATAAACCCATTGAAAACTTTTCAGAAAGTTTAACCATTGAAATAGCCCAAGATTAATAAGATAATTTGGAATAACTAAAAAACTGGTTGTTAAAATAACTGGCATTACACCAGCTTGGTTAAATCGAAATGGTATATAAGTTCCATCAGCTTCATAATCGTCATAGTCATAGCGATTTGAGGTTTGATTTAAACGCTTGGATGAAATCAGATAGATGGTTAGAACACTACTTTGTAAAAAAACAACTGCACATAGTGCCAATGAAATCAAGATAGTCAATTCAATCTTTTGCATAAATGAAATAATGACTGCATTATCATTCAATTCATCAATAACATTTTGAGCGAGAGTTGGTAAGTTTGAAACAATGTTTGTATAAATTAATACTGACGTACCATTTCCTAGTCCATAAGTACTAATTATTTCGCTCAACCATAGTACAATCATGCTTCCTGTTGTTAACCAAATAACAATTCTGATACCTAGCATTATATTCCAATTAGATTGCTCATATAGACATAAAACCCGGCTGAGATATAACGAAATTCCAATACTTTGAATGATTGCTAAAGTTAGAGTGATCTTACGTGTTAATCGAGCAATTGTACGCCTACTTTGAAAATCTCCTTCTTTTTGTAACTTATTTAATTGAGGCGAAAAACCAATTAGAAATTGAATAAGAATACTTGCATTTAGGGATGGAAAAATATTTAACGTAAACAATCCAATAATAACGGCTTTATCTCCTAAAAATGTGTTTATTAAACTTTTAGGATTCTCAAACATTTCGTTTTTTATAAAATAAGCCAACACAGAATGGTCAATTCCCGGAACGGGAAGAAATGTGCCACTTCGAATAAACAAAAGAATCATCAAAGTAATAAAAATACGCGGTAATAAAAGTTTTGTCAATGTACCACTAAATTTCATTGTTATGGTTTATTTTTGTTTTAAATTTGATAAATTATTATAAATTTACATTACGAATTGTTGCAACTTCTGATTTAGTTGTTAAATTTTTCAAAGCATAAATTGCTGCTTTTGCATTATTTAATAAGTTATTTGATCCTAATTGTTTTGCAATTACATTTTTTACACCTGCAACTTCCAATACAATGCGAACTGCTCCACCAGCAATTACTCCAGAACCTTCAATTGACGGACGAATAATCACTTTGCATGCTCCATAATGTCCAATCACGTTATGAGGAATGCTCAAAGATTTTGTAATTGGTAGTCGAATTAAATTTTTACGACCATCTGCTTTTGCTTTCTTAAAAGCATTAACAACATCATCTGCTTTTGCGACACCGATCCCGACTGTTCCCGCTTCATTACCAATCACAACAATAGCACGAAAGCTTGATTTTTTACCACCTTTTGTTACTTTTGACACCCGACTAAGTTTTATTAAGCGCTCTACAAATCTAGAATTACGTGAACTTTTTCCCTGTTTCTCTGATTTTTTTAAATCATTATTTTGGACATTCATAACATTTAACTCGATAATTATTTATAAATTTTTAAATTAAAATTTTAATCCCCCTGCCCGCGCGCCATCCGCTAAAGATTTTATCCGTCCATGATACAAATAAGGACCGCGGTCAAAAACGATTTTCGTAATATTTTTTTGTAGACTTCGTTCAGCTATTCTTTCTCCAATAAGTCTAGAAGAATTACAATTACGACCAGTTGATAAGCTAAGTTTGATTGAACGCTCCAACGTTGAGCAGCTTAATAAAGTTTTTGAATTTGAATCATCAATAATTTGTGCGTAAATGTTTTCATTTGAACGGTGAATAGATAAACGTGGTCGTTTACGTGTTCCTTTTATCTTTCCTCGTAATGCTTCACGTTTTAGTTTTTTGTATTTATTGGGCTTTAATTTTTTGTTTTTGTTTTTCAATTTTAACAAAGTCCATCTAGAAAGTTTCATGATTTTATAGATTTTAATATAAGTGTTGTTAGAATTCAAATAAATTAGTGTGGAGAAATTTGATGGTCTAAGATTCATATAAACCACTTATCTAGTTAATTTACTTCCCTGCTTTTCCAGCTTTACGGATAATTTTTTCATTTTTATATAAAATTCCTTTTCCTTTATAAGGTTCAGGTTGTCTCCAAGAACGAATATTTGAAGCAAATAAACCTAGTATTTCTTTATCACATGACTTTAAATTTATTGTAGTATTTTGAACAACTTCAACAAAAATCATTTCAGGAATAATAATTTTAACCGGATGACTATAACCGAGACTTAAAATAATTTCTTGATCTTGAACGGTTGCTCGATATCCAACACCCTTTAAAATTAAAGTCAACTGAAACTGCTCAGAGACACCAATAATCATATTGTTTATTAGGGTACGATATAGTCCGTGTGATGCACGGAGATTTCGAGTTTCACGTCTCTGAAAATATGAAGATTTGTTTGACTGTATTTGTTGATCTGTACGAACTGTTAATGTATTTTTATCTTGATCAATATAGATATTTTTAGGAATTGTTTTGTGTAAGGTACCAAACTTTCCTTTTATAATAATTTCTGACTCATTAAAATTTATATCAACATTAGCAGGTACAATAATGGGTAATTTTCCTATACGTGACATTTTTGAAACTCCTTATTTACCATATATAACATAATACTTCCCCACCAATTCCAAGTTCTTTTGCTTTTATATTTGTCATTACCCCTTTTGATGTAGATATAATCGCAATTCCTAAATCATTTAAAACTTTTGGTAATTCTTTCGAATTTGAATAAATACGTAGACCTGGTTTGCTCACTCGTTTAATTTTACTAATTGTAGATTTTCTTGATTTACCATTATATTTTAATGAAAGTAACAAATATTGTTGTTTACCTTCTTGATAGTTTTCAAAGTCAAGAATGAATCCTTCCTCTTTTAAAATATTTGTAATAGCCAATGACATTTTTGTAACAGGAATTTGAACAATTTGGTGTTTCACCATCGTAGCATTACGAATTCTCGTTAACATATCAGAAATAGTATCTGTTACCATAATCGTATCCTTCTCAAATATATTTTTATTTATTCTTGTGACCAACGTTTTCGTTTTAAATGTTTTTTTCTATCCCAAACTTGATTTATCTCCGCAAATGAAGAATATTTATCATAATAACCACAATCATTTAAAGGAAATCTTAAGAATTTGAAAAGAATCATTCCATTCAATATTTTATCCACTGGTTTTGATTGATATTTTGGAGATGACTGTTCTAAAACAATATTAATTGTAAATCCTTGTGTCTGATCTACATCATCATAATTTATTTCTGGAAAAATCAACTGTTCTTTTAGACCAAATGTATAGTTTCCTGACTTATCAAAACTACGTAAAGATAAACCACGAAAATCACGTATCTGGGCGAATGTAAAAAATAGTAATTTTGTTAAGAAAGCGTACATTTTCTTACCTCGTAATGTAACACTTAAACCTAATTCCATATTTTCACGAATTTTAAATCCAGCAATTGCTTTTTTTGATTTTGTAATGATAGGTTTTTGTCCAGTAATACTTTCAAATTCTTCAATATTTTTTTTTAAAACTGCCTTATTTTGTGCGGCTAACCCAAGACCACGATTAATTTGAATTTTTTTTAATTTTGGTATCATATGAGGATTCTTAAATCGTGTAGGACTATTATTTATTAAGATAGGTTTGATACCTTCTTCATATTCTTTTTTTATATCTTCAAGCAAATTATGAATGTCACCAATTTCTTCTAATGAATATTGATTTAGCATATTAAAATATTTCTTTTTAATTTATTTTTACATTTGAATGATGAATAGGAGCTTCAAACCGTCTAATCTCACCTATTTCATTTTCAGTAGTTGGTTTCACATGTTTAAATCTAATATTAATCCCTTGAACAGTAATTTTTCCAGTCTTTCGGTCTATTTTAATAATCTCTCCAGTTTCATTTTTGTGAAAGCCAGAAATAATAGTTACTTGGTCGCCAATTTTTACATGAAGTTTTTTCTTTTTTAACATTTATAAAACCTCCGGAGCTAATGAGACAATTTTCGAAAAATTTTTATCTCGAATTTCACGAGCAACTGGACCGAAAACTCTTGTTCCACGAGGATTATTTTCAGTATTCACAACTACTGCCGCATTATCATCAAATCTAATATACATTCCATCTTGACGACGAATAGTTTTTTTAGTTCGAACAATAATTGCTTTAACCACATCAGAACGTTTAATAGGCATATTTGGAATTGCTTCTTTAACAACGGCAATAATCGTATCGCCAATTTCAGCATATTTTTTATTTCCACCTAATATTCGAATACACATTACTTTTTTTGCACCTGTATTATCGGCTACGGTTAAGATTGTTTGAGGATAAATCATAAAATACTATTTAACGAATTAATGATGATTTGGAAAGGACCTTAATTAACTTCCAACGTTTTCTTTTGCTTAATGGTCGACATTCTTGAACTAATACTTGATCTCCAACATTACATTCTTCTAAGTCATCATGAGCTAAATATTTTTTCGTTTCAATCAGTGTTTTAGAATATAATGGATGTGGGTATCTATTTTCAATTTCAACTACAATTGTTTTTTGCATTTTATTACTAACTACAAAACCCACTTTTTGTTTAACTGGCATTTTCAGCTCCTTAATTGGAATTATTTATTAATTTTAGCTTTTTGTTCCGTATTTTCTAATCTTGATATTAAAAGAGTTTTTAAGTGAGCTAAATAACGTTTCGTGAATCTTATTTCATGTGATTTAAAATTTTGCCGTGTCGCCTTTTTGAATCGTAAATTGAATAATTTATCTTCAGTTTCAATAATCGCTTGTGATATTTCTAAATTTGAGAGTGAAAGAATGTCAGTAAATTTAGGTAAACCCATAACTTATTTAATAGTATCTTTATTAACAAATTTTGTTCTTAGTGGTAATTTATAAGAAGCTAAGTTCAATGCAGCCTTTGCAACTTCTTCTGGAACCGAGCTAATTTCAAAAATAATTGTTCCAGGTTTGACAACGGCTACCCAATAATCCACAGCACCTTTACCCGATCCCATTCGTGATTCAGCTGCTCGAGCTGTAACACTTTTATCTGGGAAAATACGAATCCATAATTTTGCTCCACGTTTAGTATAACGTGTAATTGTTCGTCGGGCCGCCTCGATTTGACGTGAGGTAATCCAGTTTGGTTCAACTGCTTTTAAACCAAAACTACCAAAGCAAATTTCATTACCACGTGTTGCTTCTCCTCGCATTCGTCCACGATGATATTTTCTATATTTTGTTCTTTTTGGACTTAACATAACAAATAGATGTAATAAAAATATAAATTATTTTAATAAATTTTATTTATTTAGATAAAATCTCACTTTTAAAAAGCCAAACTTTAATTCCTAGAATGCCATAAATTGTATTGGCTTCAACTGTTGCGTAATCAATATCAGCGCGTAGAGTTTGTAATGGCACGCGTCCTTCTCTAATCCATTCACTTCTAGCAATTTCAGCACCATTTAAACGTCCAGAAACTTGGATTTTAATTCCATTTATATTTTGGTCTTTCGCTAATCTTAAGACGTCTCGGATAACCTTTCTAAATCGTTTACGTTTCTCTAATTTCATAGCAATTAGATCAGCTAAAAGTTTTGCTTCTCTGTGAACAAGTTTAACTTCAGAAATCTTAACGATTACTTGACGATGAGATGAAACTAAATTTTTAAGATCTTTTAATAATTTTTTTAATCCTTTCCCAGAATGGCCAACTAATACGCCTGGCTTTCCTGTCTGTATAACTAGTTTAATTTGGTTATTTAATATATTTCGATAGATTTTTACTTTCGAAATGGAATTAACTCTTGAAATTGTATCGATATAAGTTCGAATTTTATTGTCTTCTTCTAGATTACTAGCGTAATCATTAAAGTTAGCGTGCCAGACTGATTGATGTTCTTGTACAATACCTACTCGAAATCCTAAAGGATGTGTTTTTTGACCCATATACGAATTCTTTTAATTTAACGTCATAAATTTATAATTTAATTATTTTCTGTCATAAAAACGGTAATATGACAAGTCGGTTTTAAAATTTTGTATGCTCGTCCCTTAGCACGTGGACGAATTCTTTTTAATTTTGGTCCCTCATTGGCGAAAATTTGTTCAATCATTAATTTTTTTTTATCTAAACCATAGTTGTGTTTTGCGTTTGCTGCTGCCGAATGAATTACCTGCCAAATAGGTCCAACAGCGTCATATGGTAAGAATTCTAAAATCATCAATGCTTCTTGATATGAACGACCGCGAATTTGATCTATCACTCGTCTAATCTTGTTTGGAGACATCCGAATATACTTTGCTGTTGCTTTTACTGATTTCGAATTGACCATAGTAAATTAATTAATATATTTGTTTGTTGTATAAGAAGACTATTTTTTACCAGAATTTAAAATTTACCATAACGGTTCTACTCTTTTAATAGGACGTTTAGTTGTATACAACAAGTTAATTGTTATATAATTAAACGGCTTTAAATTTGAAATATCCGCAGCTAAAAATTTGTTGACTATTGGTTCTTGATTGATATAAATGGATCCAATCCATATATCGAAAAAATCAACGTAGAAATTATTTTGTAAATAAAGAATAGGTTGGTAAATAATAGATAGTAAGTTATTTTGCTGAATAGATTTTGATTTAAAAGAACAAGTAATGTCATCAATCACATGATAAAAATATTTATTCTGAAAACTGGTTAACATGATTTTGTCAACTGGTGACAATTCGTTATCATACTTTATACAAACAGTTTTTGATTTAATTACATTTGCATTTGGATATGATTTTTTCCATCGCGTAAATATGTTTTTACTTTCATAAGGTAACTTCAATTTTTCAGTAATTTCGATTTTCTCTAAATCTGTAAAAGTTCCTTTCTTAGGAAATTCGGCAACCCATTTACTTACACGATTTTCAGCTTTCTGTAGGCGAATTTTTATTTCATCTGTTTCTCTATTATCTTTTTTCTGATTATTAGAAATAGAATAAAAAGAATCTTCTTCATTAAATTTATATATTGGTCCATACTCAAGAGAATAACTTTTTCCAAACTTTATTTCTGATTGAAATGGATTAATATTCATTAGTTTTAAATTATTAACGTTTTGATTTTCTATCAGCTTTAATATGGGTTTTAAAACTTCTTGTCGAGACAAATTCTCCTAATTTATGTCCAACTAATTGATCTGAAATAAAAATTGGCACATGCTGTTTTCCATTATAGATTGCAATTGTAAGCCCAACCATATTAGGTAAAATTGTCGAAGACCGTGACCAGGTAGTAATTACACTTTTTTTATTTGTTTTACTAATCTTATCAATTTTTTTTAATAAATGATAAGCAACGAATGGACTTTTCTTCAATGATCTTGACATTTTTTTACTCTTTTTCTTAATATTTTAGATAGTTATTTTACACACGTCGACGAAGAATATAGGCATCACTTAATTTCTTTCTTTTTCGTGTTTTGATACCTAATGCCGGCTTACCCCATGGTGTCAATGGACGTGTTCTTCCAATAGGGGCTCTTCCTTCACCTCCACCGTGTGGGTGGTCACAGGGATTCATTACAGATCCACGAACTGTTGGACGTTTACCAAGCCAACGAGTTCTACCCGCTTTTCCACTTTGTACTAAAAAGGCATCATTATTACTTATTTCACCAATTGTTGCAAAACATTCTTTTCGAATTAATCTAACTTCTTTTGATGGTAAACGTAATGTAATATAATTACCGTCTTTTGCTAATATTTTTGCCGATGTACCTGCTGCTCGAACAAGTTGCCCTCCCTTATTTGGAATTAACTCAATATTATGAATTGATGTACCCAAAGGAATTTCACTTAAGGGTAATCTATTGCCAATATTGATCGCTGAATTAGATCCAGACATAATAGAGTCACCAATTTTTAAACCTTTAGGATGCAATATATAGCATTTTTCCCCATCGTTATAAGAAATTAGGGCTATTCGTGCATTTCGATTTGGATCATATTCAATTGTCTTAACAACTCCAATAATTCCAAATTTAGTACGATTAAAGTCAACTAAGCGATAGCGTCGTTTATGACCACCTCCTCGATGGCGAATTGTAATTATCCCTTGGTTATTACGTCCTTTATGACGATGGTTTTTTTTAATTAAGCTTTTTTCAGGTTTCGTTTTTGTAATTTCATTAAAAGCTGAGATAGCCCGATGTCGTGTACCGGGCGTATATGATTTATAAAGACGGATACTCATAGACTTTGTTTTTATAATTTGTTAATTTTCGGTAAATAAATCAATCACGTCATCTTTAGCTAATTTTACAATTGCTTTCTTATATTGTGGTTTCCATCCTATATATTTGCCTACACGTTTTTTCTTACGAGAAAGGTTGCAACTATTAACTTTTATAACTTCTACATTGAATAAATATGCAATTGCATTCTTAATTGTATTCTTATTGGCATTTCGATCAACAATAAATGTATATTGGTTATTCTCTAAAAGTCGTGTTGCTTTGTCAGTTATAAGAGGATATTTTATAATATTTACAGTACTAATCTTTGGAGAAAAAATCATAATTAAAATAAGTTTCTTTTATCACATTAATTGGTCTTAATTTAATTTAAATATATGCTCCTCATCATAGGCAGCAAAAAACCTACAAGTGAAATAAGCCTCTTTTATCACTTTAAGTGCTGCGCTACTTACAATATATTGTTGTGCTTCTAACAAGCAAACAATATCTATATTCGAGGTTAACATTAATTTAACATTACGCATATTACGAGTAGCTAATATCAATGACTCTGTTTTTTTGGTAACAATTACCACAATTTTCTTACTTAAATCAAAGAGTGGTCTATTATTAGAACCCACGATTCTTGAGAGTTTTTCAAGAAAGATTTTCGTTTTGGGTTCTATAAATGTTTCTTCCAAATTATCAAAATTAATAAAACGGCTGAATTCACCATTATACATACGATTCGCTATAACAGTTTGTATTGCTATTTCTAACTCTTTTTTGTTTAGTTTTGTATTAAAACTTTTCGGTTTTGGGCCAAAAGTGACACCTCCACCTTTCCATAATGGTGAACGGCTTGATCCAGCTCGTGCACGTCCTGTCCCTTTTTGCTGATGCGGTTTTTTTCCACCACCTCGAACTTCACTTCGAGTTTTTGTTGAAGCGGTACCTTGCCGTTGTTTTGCACGATACTGACGAATTGACCGATATACTTGAGCAGGATTTCGTCTATCGAGCATTGCAAATGGGATGACTGAAATAAGACAGTCCAGTGTTGTGGCCCTAGCAGTTACGTCACTTACCAAATCAGTATTAGAATAAGTGAGTACCCCAAAATATTGTTTTGTAATAGAAAATTCAACATCGCCAGTTTCAATACCGTATGCGGTTGTTTGGTTATTGGCTTTATCAATTTGATAATTCCTTGAAAGATTTCTTTCTTCAGTATCCTTACTTAAAATTTTGTGGTTTTGATCTGGTTCCGCCATTTAACAATCCTCCTGATTAATAATTAGTAAATTTCCAGATTTTCCTGGAACTGACCCTTTAACAATTAAAATATTTTCTTTTGAATTTATTTGCATAATTTTAAGTTTTTTAATTGTTGTAAATTTATTTCCTAATTGCCCAGCCATTTTTTTACCTGGTAAAACACGTCCAGGTGTGGTACCCATACCAATAGAACCGGGTGCTCTATGATTTTTTGAGCCATGTGTCATTGGTCCACGTGTAAAATTATACCGTTTTTGTAGTCCAGTAAATCCTTTACCAATCGTTTTACCTTGTATATTTACTGTTTGAATAGTTAAAAATAAATCAACATTCAACACTTGACCCACTTCAAAGTCTGAAATATTCTTAACACGAAACTCTTTTAAATATTTTAATGGTTTAATACCAGATTTTTGTAAATGACCCAATTCTGGTTGAGTTAATGATTTATTTGAAGTACGTTTATATCCAATCTGAATCGCGTCATAACCATCTTTTGTCTTTGTCTTAATTTGTGTTATAAAACAAGGTCCCACGTTTAGAATGGTTACAGGAACAATATTACCTGATTCATTGAAAATTTGTGTCATACCAACTTTACTACCTAATAGACCTAAACCTTCATTCACGGTAGTCCTCCTTGCTAATATTTTTTATGTTTAACTAGTATACCTAAATATATCACAAATTTTCCTAGTATCTTAATGTTAGATAATAGTGTTTTAAAAT
>Ga0115100_10232647_pt1 | contig 16942 bp, 3 predicted proteins | sample MBTome_3_FD_89642 | JGI IMG/M metagenome (GOLD analysis project Ga0115100, IMG submission 89642) | Marine eukaryotic communities from Pacific Ocean to study complex ecological interactions - MBTS_2Apr14_M1_3um Metatranscriptome... | ecosystem: Environmental > Aquatic > Marine > Oceanic | place... | reverse complement strand
TTGATCAAGGATGCCAAACTCAAGCATGCTGGTGAATACACTGTTTCTGTGTCTAACCACTATGGAACCAAACAGATCACATGCAAGGTAAACGTTCTTGATAAGCCAGGAGCAGTTGATGCTGTCGAGATCTATGGTATCACTGAAGAACGTGTTCGTCTTCAATGGCAACCACCAAAGGAAACTGGTGGCAGCGAAATCCAGAGATATGTCGTTGAGAAAAGAGAAACCTCTAGACTTATCTGGACCACAGTCGATGATGACTGCAGACAAACCAGCTGCACCATCAAGAGATTGATCAAGGACAATCAATATCTCTTCCGTGTTCTCCCAGCTAACAAATATGGTGTCGGTGACCCACGTGAAACTGAAGCTGTAATTATCCGTAATCAATTTACTGTTCCACGTGCTCCAGGCAAGCCAAAGAGTGCTGGTACAACCGCCGATTCTATCACTGTCATCTGGGACAGACCAGCCCACGATGGCGACTCAACAATCACTGGGTATCAAGTCGAAAGACGCAACAAGAAAAACATCAACTGGGTCCGTGCTTGCAAGGCTCCAGTTAATGAATGTAGACTCCGTGTTCCAGGCCTTCAACAAGGCAACGAATACGAATTCCGTGTTGCTGCTATCAATAAGGCTGGAATCGGTGAAATGTCTGATGCTTCTGAATACTTCATTGCATCTGATCCACTTTACCCACCATCTAAGCCAGGTGTTCCAAAGGTTGTCAACACAACTGAAAACTCTGTCTCACTCCGATGGGCCAAGCCAATCCATGATGGTGGCGCACCAATCAAGAACTACACTCTTGAAATGGCTCAACAAACTACTGCACAAGAAGTCGAATGGAAGTCAGTAACCGCTCTTCCAATCGCCGATACTGAATTCACAATCACCGGTTTGAAGGAAGCCAACCAGGAAGTCAACTTCCGTGTTATTGCCTCCAACGACGTCGGTGCTTCTGATGCCTCCGTTGATTGCGGCTGGGTTCTCCCAGAAGATATTGTTGAAGAACCAGGCTTTGAACTTGATACTGAATGCCAACGCGTTATGATGATCCGTGCCGGACAAACTATTCGCATGGGCTTGAAGTTGAAGGGTAAACCATTGCCAACTATCAAGTGGACTAAGTCCGAAGGCGAGATCAACGAACTCGCTTTGACTGAAACCGTTAAAAACTACGCTATGCTCATGATTGAAAATTCTACTGTTCTTGATACTGGCAGATACGAATTTTTGCTTGAGTCAAGCTCAGGACAGAAAGAAGGTGCAATCAACGTTCGTGTTATGGATGCACCATCTGCTCCACAGAATGTCACTGCTGGTGAAGTGCAAGGCCAAGAAGTCAAGATTACTTGGGATGCTCCAGCCAATGATGGTTGTGCTAATATCACTCACTACATTGTTGAAAAGAGAACTGCCTCTAAGAAAGCTTATATGACAGTCTCTGAAAACTGTGAACGTGATTCAATCGTTATTAAGGGTCTCATCACTGGTGAATCATACTTCTTCCGTGTCACTGCCGTCAACAAGTATGGCAATGGACGTGAAGGCATCAACGCTGAGCCAGTTATCATTGCTTCTAAGCCAGAACAACCACTCTCCATCGACGTTGTTGAAATGACTAAGAACACTGGTACTATTGCTTGGACCAAACCACACTCTGATGGTGGTTCTCCAATCAGTGGCTACATTGTTGAAATGGCAAAGTCTGTTGTTGGTGCAGAAACCTGGATTAAGCAGGGTACTACTACCAAGATGACTTATACTTGCCGCGATCTTTCGGAAAAGGCTGGATATGTTTTCCGTGTCCGTGCTGTTAATGCCATTGGAGCATCTGATGCTACTGAGACCAGACTCTCTGCCGTCGCTATTGACGAGATCATCGCACCAGAATTGGATACCAAAGCATTATACATGTCTTCATACACCGTCAAGGCTGGTGAAGACGTATTCTTGACTCTTCCAGTTATTGGTAAACCAGCACCAATTGTGAAGTCAGAATACTGAAGGCACATGGAGAGAAACTCAAAGAGCTAACACTGAATTCATCAAACACGATGATGGCAAGTGTTCAACTCGTCTTTACATCAAGGAATGCGTCAGATCAGATGCCGCTGACTTTATTGTGACTTTGAAAAATTCCGGAGGTGAGAAACAAACCAAGGTTCGATTTATCGTTTTGGACAGACCATCACCACCAGTTGGACCAGCTGTCTTCTCAGACACTACCACTGACTCTACTACTATCTCCTGGTCAATGCCAGCTGAAGATGGCGGTGCTCAAGTCAACAATTATATCGTTCAAAAGCGTGAAGCCGAATCTGATGTCTGGACCGAAGTTGCCGGTACTGTCGTTAGATCTGTCCTCAAGGTCAAAAACCTTTCACCAGGTGTTGAATACAAGTTCAGAATTTTCGCTGAAAATAGATTCGGTAGATCTGAACCACTTGTTTCATCACAGATGAAGGCCCAATGGTCATTCAAGGAATCATCTTCACCATCTCCACCAGAGGCTGTCGCTGTCTCTCGCAACTGGGTCGATCTTAAATGGAACGAACCAGTTAACAATGGTGGTGACAAGATCTTCGCTTACTACCTACAAAAGAAGGAGCGAACTGCTTTGATCTGGCAAGAAGCCATTCGTGGTGCCATTAAGGGAACCAGCGCCCGCGTTGGAAACCTTTCCGATGGTGTCATTTATGAATTCCGTGTCCAAGCTGAAAATAGAGCTGGCAAATCAAAGCCATCTCAAGTATCTGAAGGTATCCACACTAAGGACGCTTGCGACCGATGTGGACAACCAGAAGTTATTGAACTTGGACGCAACTTTGCTTTGATCAAGTGGGCTAAGCCAGAATATGATGGTGGTGCCAAGATCACTGGATACATTATTGAACGCGAAGAAGAATCCAACAAGAACAGATGGATGAAGTGCAACTTCTCCAATGTCTTGGAAACTGAATACAAGGTTACTGGATTGAATGAAGGTGATGAATACAGATTCCGCGTTATTGCCAAGAATGCTGCTAATACCTTCTCTGAACCATCTGAAGCTTCAGAACCATGCACACCAAAGGATGAAGTCGTCATTCCAGAAATTCTTGTTGATGCCAAGTATCAAGATACTGTTACCGTCAAGGCTGGTGATGAACTTAAATTCATGGTCCACACTGTTGGTACTCCACATCCAGAAATTCGCTGGAAGAGAGACGGACGTGATTTGGTTGAAACCAAGAATGTCCGAACAAGCACTGAACCACGTGAATCCTGGGTTTTGGTCAAGGAAGCCTCTAGACACGAGACTGGTGTTATACCGTTGAAGCCAAGAACATTGGTGGTGTCAAGACTGCTGAAATCAAAATCCGTGTCTTGTCCAAGCCAGGTCCAACTGATGCTGTCAAATGCACCACTCTTAACAAGACCACCATGAGACTCTCCTGGAACACTCCAGTTGACAATGGTGGTGCTGAAATCTCATCATACTCCATTGAAAAGAGAGAAACTTCTCATCTTGCATGGACTTTAGTTGCTTCTGAGGTCACTGGCACTTCATACAAGGTTCAAAACTTGTTTGAAGGTAACGAATATATCTTCCGTGTCGCCGGTGTCAATAAATATGGCAAGGGTGAAACTGTCGAATGTAAACCAGCCAAGGCTAAGAATCCATTCGATGTTGCTTCCAAGCCAGGCCACCCAGAAGTCTCTAATATTGTTGATGGCTCATGCACTGTTACATGGACTCGTCCAATGTCTACTGGTGGTGCCGAAATCGACAATTACATTCTTGAAAAGAGAGACAAGGATGGTTCCAGATGGGTCAGAGCACAAAAGAAGAGAGTTGCTGAATGTAGAACCAGAGTTTCAGGTCTCCAAATGGGCAGACTTTATGAATTCAGAGTCGCAGCTGAAAACGCACCCGGTCTTTCTGAATACTCAGACTCTTCACCATACTATGAAATGACCAATCCAATTTATGCCCCATCAGCACCACCAGTGGTGTCTGTTACCAACTCCACCAATACTTCAATCACTCTCGATTGGGTCAAACCAAACTACGATGGTGGTTCCGAAATTATTGGTTACAATGTTGAATATTGCGAAGTTCAAGATAACGAGGAAGAAGAAGAATGGATTCAAATCATTCTCAGATCAGCTGATTCTGAATACACTCTTCCAGGTCTTTCCGAACACAAGGAATATAAACTCAAGGTTGCTGCTTACAATAAACAAGCAGTCTCTGAAGGCAAACTTGTTGATGAGCCATACAAACCACATGTTCTTTACGTTGAACCAACTGTTGAAGTTGACTGCTCATTGAAGCAAAACTTGAAGGTCAAGGCAGGTATGACCTTGAGAATCTGTGGTAGACTTGCTGGTAATCCAATGCCAACAGTCTCATGGAAGAAGAACAATATGCCACTTCCAGAACGTGCCTTCACAGAATATGCCGATGGTAAATGCAAACTTGAAATTGAAAAGTCAACCAGAAACGATTCCGGTGCTTACACTCTTTCAATTGCCAACCAAGCTGGTTCTGAAGATGTCACCATTAATGTTGCCATCCAAGATACACCATCTGCTCCACTTAATTTGGGCATCAAGGAAAAAACTGTTGATTCTGCCACTCTCGAATGGGAAGCCCCAGAAAACGACGGTGGTTCAGTTATTTCATTCTATCAGATTGAAATTAAGGAATCAACCAAAAAATCATGGAAGACTGTTTCAAATAACTGCTCCAGACTTTCATACAGAGTTGGTGGATTGATCCAAGGATTAATCTACTTCTTCCGAGTCAGAGGTGTCAATGAATATGGCGAAGGTTTGCCATGTGATACCACTGAAGGCTTCAGAGCTTCTGAAACTGCTGGTCCAGTTGGACGAGTTGCCATCAAGGCAGTCACAGATGACTCAGTCACTCTTGAATGGAGCAAGGCTGAATCAGATGGTGGCGCTAAGGTAACTGCCTATCAAGTTGAATACAAAATGATCATTGGTAATGATACTGCTTGGAAGACTGCCGAACCTGTCAAGGAGATGAAAATTCAATTAAACAAATTGGTTACTGGTAAAGAATATAACATCAGAGTCAAAGCTATCAACGAAAATGGCCTTGGATTCCCACGTGAAATTTCTGAACCAGTTTGCGTCAAAGAAGCTCTTGAATTGCCAGATGTTGACAAGCAAGGTGTTTCATCTTTGGCCTTCTTTGGTGAAATTGAAACCGATATTCACGCCAAGTGCAGAATTATTGGTAAACCATTCCCAGAGGTTAAATGGCTCAAGAATGGTGAACCACTTCGTGAAACTTCAAGACTCAACTCTGAAGTTGTGAACAAGGAATTCGCCCTTCTTCACATCCGCGAATGTCTCGTCGATGATGCTGGTCAATACTCTATTGTCTTGACCAACAGAGCTGGCAAGAAGGTCATTCCAGTTGAAGTTGTTGTTTATGACAAACCAGCTAATCCAAAGAATCTTATCTATGAAGATGTAACCTCATCTTCAGTCGCTATGAAGTGGGATGCCCCATAATACACTGGTGGTGTTGCTGTCTCCAACTACATCTTAGAAAAGCGTGATGCTACATCTACTGTCTGGACCACTGTCTCATCCACATTGGCCCGTACATCTGTCAAGGTCACCAAATTGTCAACCAATGTTGAATATGTTTTCCGTGTCCGTGCTGAAAACAGATTCGGCAAGTCTGGATGGTGCTCTGGCGACTCTGTTGTTGTCAAGTATCCATTCAAGGTTCCATATCCACCAGCTGATCCATATGCCAAGTATATCACTAAAGAATCTGTTATCTTGGCCTGGAACGAACCAGCAAACAATGGTGGCTCTAAGATTACCGGTTACCACGTTGAATTCAAATCACGAAACTCCCTCTTGTGGTCAAAGGCTAACAAGATTACCTGTGTTGACCGTGAATTCCGTATCACTGGTCTTGACCAAGGCATCTCCTACTCATTCAGAGTATATGCTCAAAATCAAGCCGGTACATCACGTGCTTCCAAGCCATTGGAAGGCATTTGTTGCCGTGATCCAGTTGATCCACCAACTGAAGTTGAAGTTATCAACGTAACTAAATCTTCTGTCACCATTAGATGGAAGAAGCCAGCTTATGATGGTGGTTCCAAAATCACTGGTTACAATATTGAAAAGTCTGATTCCGCCACCGGAAGATTCACCAGAGTCAACTTCGGTAATGTTTCCGACTGCTTCTACAAGGTCGATGGCCTTAAAGAAGGTGACAGTGTATTCCTCCGTGTTGTCGCCAAGAACGCTATCAACACCGTTTCAAGATCATCTGAACCAACTTCTGAAGTTGCTGTCAAGGATATGCTTGAATCTCCAGACATTGAATACGAAGAATGCTACAGAGACATTCAAATCATCAAGGCTGGTGATCCATTGATCATTAAGGCCGAAGCAATGGGAAGACCACCACCAAGAATTCAGTGGAGAAAGGATAATGTTGATATGTACGCATCAAACAGAGTCATCCTTGCTCACTCCAACACTTCTTGCAGTTTGAAGATTGATGGTACCAATAGACGTGATACTGGTATGTACACCTTGTTGGCAACCAACGATGCTGGTGAACGCAAGATGGAAGTTCAAGTTAAGGTCTTAGACAAACCAGGTGAATGCCAGAACGTCAAATACAAGATCAAGTCAGCTTCAAGATGCGAACTCTCATGGGAGAAACCAACTGAAGATGGCAATGGAGAAATCCAAGGTTATCTCATCGAAAAGAGAGAAACCTCACGTGTCACATGGTCGCAAGTTGCATCCAATGTTACATCTTATTACATCAAGTGTGATCACTTAATCAAGGGTAACGAATACATCTTCCGTGTCCGTGCTGAAAACAGATTCGGTTTGGGTGATCCAGTTGAAACTGAAGCCGTTACAATGCGCAACCCATACACTTGCCCTGGCCCATGCACTAAGCCAGAAGTCACTCAAGTCACCAAGAACTCTGCAGTTGTCCTTTTCGGAAGACCAAAGAGCGATGGTGGTAACCAAATTGTTTCATTCTTGATTGAAAAGAGAGAAAAACAATCCCCAAGATGGTACAGAGCTCATATCAAGCCATGCACTGAAACTAGATTGAAGATCACTGGTCTCATTGAAGGCAACGAATATGAATTCAGAGTATCTGCTGAAAATAACGAAGGTTTTGGTGAACCATCACCAGCCTCTGACTTGGTTATGATCAAGGATCCAGTCTACCCAGCTGGTGAAGTTAGATCATTCAAGGCTGCTGATTGCACAAGATCATCGATTACACTCTCTTGGGGTGCTCCAATCTATGATGGAGGTGCTGATATTCAAGCCTATCAAGTTGAAATCTTGGCTGCTGGTAACGAAACTGAAGACGGTGAAGAAATCTGGCAGACAGTCACTCCAGCAAACGGTATCACTACAACTGGTTTTGTTGTTACTGGTCTCGAAGCTGAACGTGAATACAGAGTCAGATGCAGAGCTATCAATCCATCTGGTCTTGGCGCAATTACTGAATTGAAGGACCCAGCTGTCCCACATGACGTACTTATTGCTCCAGAAATTACTGTTGATGCTGAAGTTGGTCAATACGTCACCATCAAATCTGGCCACAAGTTGGCTTTGAAGGCTGTCGTCAAGGGTAGACCACTTCCAACCATTAACTGGACCAAGGAAGGTGGCGATAACACCGTCAACCCAATTGCAATTGCTGATTACAGCAATAATGTTGCTACATTGATCATTCCAGCTGCTACTCGTGACGATCTCGGTCGCTACAGTTTGGTCGCTGACAATGCTGGCGGTGAAAAGAATTTGTCATTCACTGTCCGTGTCCAAGATACCCCCGGCCCACCAGCTAACTTCACTGTCAATGAAGTAAGAAGTGACTTTGCTGCACTTTCATGGGACTTGCCAACCATTGATGGTGGTTCAAACATCACTGGATATGTTGTCGAGAAGAGAGAAGCAACTCAAAAAGCATGGCACACTGTTGTGGAAAACCTTGAAACTACTCTCTTTAAGGTAACTGGCCTCAGAGAAGGTGTCGCCTACTTCTTCCAAGTCAGAGCTATCAACGAATTCGGTATTGGTGCTGGTGCTGAGATCAAGAACGCTGTTCGCGCTTCTGAATGCCCAGGCATGATCGACTACATCACTGTCACTATATCACTGATGACTCATGCACACTCAACTGGACCAAACCAATGTACGATGGTGGTTGCCCAATCTCATCATACATCATTGAAGAACGTAAGAAGGGCTTTGATGTTTGGTCATTGACCAAAGAAGTCAAGGGTAATGTCAACTCATTGACATTGGCAAAACTTCCAACCGGTGCATCATTCTTCTACAGAATCCGTGCTAAAAACGAAATTGGTCAAGGTGATCCACGTGACACAAACTCTGTCACAATCAAATTGGTAACTTATGAACCACATGTCGACGCACGTGCATACTACAAGAACACTGTTTACGTCAAACTCGAAGATGATATTCAAATCAAACTTCCAGTCACTGGTATCCCAGCACCAACTGTGAAGTGGTGTGACGAAGCCGGTGAACCATTGGCTGAATCTACCAAGATTAACAGTGTTGTCGAAAAGACTGAAGATGGTCTTGTTGCTGTCTTAAACATTATGGAAGCTCAACGCTCTTACGCAGGCATTTACATGGCCAAGGCCATCAACTCTGTTGGTGAAAAGACCTTAAAGATGAATGTCATCGTTATGGATCGTCCATCAGAGCCAACTGGTCGCGATGAATGCTACATGGATGTTGAAGCTGAGTCTCTCATGCTCGACTGGTCACCACCAAAGGAAGATGGTGGATCAGCAGTTACTCACTATGTTGTCAACAAGCTTGACAAGACCTTGGGTGTCTGGTCCGAAGTCTCTTCCTTCGTTATCAGGTCTGGTATGAAGGTTGGTAAACTTGTTAATGGACACGAATACAAATTCAAGATCCAAGCAGTTAACAAGTACGGTACTTCTGAACCAATGATCACTCCCGATGTTACTGCACAACATCCATTCTCAACCCCATCTAAGGTTGAACAACCTGAAGTAATTCATATTGCTAACGAATATGCAAACCTCAAGTGGGCCAAACCAAATGATGGTGGTTCCCCAATATTGGGATACCATATTGAAAAGAAGGATAGAAATGCCCTTCAATGGCAACGTGCCAATAACTCAATTGTCAGAGAAACTACTTTCAAGGCTGGTAACTTGACCGCTGGTCTCTCATACACATTCAGAGTAATTTCTGTCAACGCAGCTGGTTGCTCTAACCCATCAAAGGCTTCCGATGAAATCATTACACGTGATCCAATCGAACCACCACGTGATGTTGAAACCGTCAAGGTCCGAGCCAAGTCTATCAAAATCTGCTGGAGAAGACCAGAATATGATGGCGGCGCCAAATTGACTGGTTACATGGTCGAATTCAGAGACTGTACTGAAGTCGATGAAGACGGCAACCAATCAGGACGCTTTTTGAAGGCTAACTTCAACAAGATTCTCGGTCAAGACATCGAAATCGAAGGCTTGATCCCAGATCATCATTATGAATTCCGCATTAATGCCATCAATGCTGCTTCATGTGTATCTGCATGGTCTTCAACCTTGGGTCCAATTTTGGCTCATGATGAACTTGAATCACCAGTTGTCACCATGGATCCAGCCATCATGAATGGTATCGTTGCCAAGGCTCGTGATGACATTAAGATTATCTGTGAGATTGCTGGTAAGCCAATCCCACAAGTTGAATGGTACAAAAACTCTGAATTGATGGTTTCCAACTTGAAAACTGAAATCAAGACCGACGACTACGGTTCAACTTTGATCATTAATGACGCATCCAGATTTGACTCTGCTGAATATCAATGCCGTGCCTCATCTGTTGCTGGTTCACGTAATGTCTTCGTCAAGGTCCACGTCCACGATTCACCAGGTCCAATCACTGGACCAATCGGTATCTCTGGTGTAACTTCCACTAAGTGCTTATTGAACTACGCTCCATCTGCACACAATGGTGGTGCCAAGATTACTGGTTACAGAATTGAAAAACGTGAAACTTCAAGACTTTCATGGTTGGTCGTCTACGATTTCGTTGAAGACTGCTGTGTCAAGATCAACGCGTTGGTTCGCAACAACGAATATGTTTTCAGAGTTGCTGCCATCAACCAAAATGGTATGGGTCCATACATGGAATCTGCTCCAATGATTGCCAAGGATCCATATACCAAATCATCCGAACCAGGTGTCCCATCTGTTGATAATATCATCAAGGACTCTTTGACTCTCTGCTGGGCTCGTCCAATCGACAACGGTGGTGCTGAAATCCGCGGCTACATTGTTGAAAGAAGAAAGAAGGGTGCAACCAGATGGATTCGTGTTCTCAAGAAATCTAAGCCAGCTAAGGCTCCAGTTAAGGATACTAAGGGTGGCAAGAAGAGAAGAGAATCAGTCACTCCAGCTCAACCACTCACTGAAGACGATATGCTTATCACTGATTTGAGATTCAAATGCTCCAACTTGGAAGCTAACTCTGAACAAGAATTCAGAGTTTACGCTGTCAACAAGGCTGGTAACTCTGAACCATCTGGATCAACTGGTATCATCAGACTCCAAGATCCATTGTATGCTCCAGAACCACCTGGACAATGTAAGATGATTGATCATACCGCCACCTCCGTCACCTTGAAATGGTCTAAGCCACTTCATGATGGTGGTGCCGATATCAACGGCTATCAAGTTGACTTCCTCGAATACGACGCCAAGTTGGCCGAAGAGGAAGACTACGATGAAGAAGAATTCTGGAAGATTGCTATTGACTCCAAGAGATTGAGAGATACACAAGCAACCATTACCGGTCTTCAAGCCATTCCATACAAGTTCCGTGTTCGTGGTTGTAACATTGTTGGTGCTTCCAACCCATGCCCATGTCTCGATGAGACTGGCATGGACGTTCTTGTTACACCATCCGACAAACTCGAAGCACCAGTCTTCGGTGAATGTCCAGAAGTTGGCCGTACCATCATTTTGAGATCAATGATGCCAGTCCGTGTCCGACTTCCATATTACGGTCGACCAGTACCATCACTTAAGTGGGAATTCAAGAAGGTCAACACCGACGTTTATGTACCACTTGATGATTCAAGAATTGTTTTGGATACAACTGAAACAATGTCTACATTCATCATTGAAAAGCTTGAACTTGATATGTCTGGTAGATACCAAGCTGTCATTGAAAATTCCTCCGGAACTTCACAAGCTGGTTTCGTTGTCAAATGCCTTGACGGTCCATCAGCTCCAGATGGTCTTAAGATTGACTCTGTTGGCTGTTCATCGGTCAAGATTCAATGGAAACCACCAATGAACGATGGTGGCTCTAGAATCTTGGGATACACAGTTGAAAAACGCGATGCAACCAAGAAGGCATGGACAACCGCTGCTAAGAAATTGACAAGAACTGATTACAAATTCGAAAATCTTCAAGAAGGCTGCAGATACTTTTTCCGTGTCATGGCCGAGAACGAGTTCGGTTTGGGTGCAGCTGTTGCAACTCCTGACTCAATCATCACCGCTGAAGGTCCAACTGCTCCAGCTACTTTCGATATTGTTACAGTAACATCCACTTATGTTGAACTTAAATGGACTAAGCCAGACTATAATGGTGGTTCTGAAATTGTCAACTACGAACTCCTTACCCAAAAGAAGGGTCAAGACAAGTGGGTCAAGGCTGCTACTCTCAAGTCAACTGCAGTTACCTACAAATGCAAAGAAGTTGAAACTGGACAAGGTTACAGATTTAGAATCAGAGCTAATAACTCTGCTGGTCCTGGTGACTTTAACGAAACCAAGGGTGTTCTATGCGTTGATCAAACCGCCGCTCCATCAGCTATTTTGGATGGCATGAGATCAAAGCTTATTGTTGGAAAGGCTGGCTTGACTTTGGCTGGAAAGATTCCAATTTCTGGTGCTCCATTCCCAACAGTCACTTGGACTTTGAATGGTGAAAAGCTCGCCGAAACTTCAAGATTGAACACTGAGATCATTGATAATGTTGCAGTTATCAATATCAGAGATTCCAAGATTGAAGACACTGGTGACTACAGACTTTCACTTGAAAACAAGATTGGTGTTCTCCACATTCCAGTTTTGGTCAGAATTCAAGATAAACCATCACCACCAATGGGACCAGTAATGTTCAGCGACATTTCTTTCGATTCCATGACTTTGAAGTGGGATGTTCCACAATATCAAGGTGGTTCTGCTGTCAATAACTACATTATTGATATGCGTGAAAATGATGGCAACGCCGAATGGGTTGGTATCACTCAAAATAACGCCAGAACTGTCCTTAAGGTCAACAAATTGACCAGAGCCAAAGAATACGTCTTCAGAGTCAAAGCTGAAAATAGATTCGGTGTTTCCGACGCTTTGGTATCTCAAGCTGTCAAGGCTGAATATCAATTCAAGACACCAGGAGCTTGTCAACCACCAGTCATTGCTCACTGTGCCGGTGAATCTATGACTGTGAAGTGGCAACCTCCAGCAAATAATGGTGGCTCATCTGTTACCGGCTATTTCCTTGAAAAGAAAGATAGAAACTCTATTCTCTGGGCCAGATGCACATACGGTAACTTGCCAGGCAATGCACATGAATGCAAGGTCGGCGGACTCGAACGTGGTCTTGAATACGTTTACAGAATCACTGCTATCAATAAGGCCGGTAATGGTAAACCATCAAAGGCTTCCGAACCCGAAGTTGCGCGTGAAACCATTGATTCTCCAACCAACTTGGAAGCTTCCGGTGTTGGCCGTGATTACGTCACACTTAAGTGGGACAAACCTGAGTTTGATGGTGGTGCCAAGATTGTTGGTTACATCATTGAACGTAGAGATGCTGAAAACAGCCACTGGCTCAGATGCAACTTCTCTAATGTCTCTGAATGCTTCTACACTGTCTCTGGACTTGAAGAAGGTAACAAGTACCTCTTCCGTGTCTACGTCAAGAACGCCGCTGGATCAATTTCCGTACCCGCTGAATTGAGAGACTTTGTTGCATGTGAAGATTCTTCACTCCCACCATCTATTGACTTGGACTCCAAGTTTGCTTCCGAACAAGTGTTCAAGGCTGGCGAAGACCTTCTCATTGAAGGTGCCATTAGAGGTGCTCCATTACCAACTGTTTCATGGTCATTTAACAACGAAAAATTGTTGCAAGGACCTCGCTGTAAGATTACATCTGATGATGTTGGTACTGGTATGAAGAGAACCAACTTGAGCAGAGATGACACTGGTGTCTACTCTGTCAATGTCAAGAACTTCATCGGTCAACGTACCGTTGACGTCAAGGTTAAGGTCCTTGATACTCCTGGTGCTTGTACTAAGTTGAACATCACCAAGGGTACTGCCGAAAAGTGTTTCTTGGGCTGGGATCGACCAGCGCAAGATGGTGGTCTCCTTATCACTGGTTACACCATTGAGAAGAGAGAAACATCTCACTTGGCTTGGGTCTTGGTCGCTCAAAATGTCGAAACTCAAATCTTCAAGATCACAAAACTCTTGGACGGTAACGAATACGTCTTCCGTGTCCGTGCCGAAAACAAGATGGGTCTTGGTGAACCAGCTGAATCACCTGAATATTTGGCTGTTAATCCATTCAAGAAACCAGGTCGCACAGTTATTCCACAAATTAGATGTGTTACTAAGCAATCTGTTTCTCTTGGCTGGACCAGACCAACCGACGATGGTGGTAATGCTATCTCTGGATACTTTGTTGAAAAGAAACAACGTCAATCATTGAGATGGGTTAAGGCTAACCGTAAACCAATCATTGATCTTTGCACGAAGATTGTTGGTTTGACCGAAGGTGCCACATATGAATTCAGAGTAGTTGCATGCAATGCTGCAGGTGCTTCTGATCCATCTGAATGCACTCCATTGACAGTCATTGAGGATCCAAAATACGCACCAGATGCTTGCAAGAACCTCAAGGTTGTTGATACTTCTGCTACCTCTGTCACCATGGCTTGGACTACTCCAATCCACGATGGTGGGGCTGATATTGTCGGATACGTTCTTGATGTCCTCAAGGAGGGTGATGAAGAATGGATGAGATGCTCTGGCAAAGAACCAATTGTTGAAAACAAATACACCATTGGTGGTCTTGAAGCAAATGGTCTTTTCAAGTTCAGAGTTGCAGCCGTCAACAGAATTGGTAAAGGTACAATGGTTGAAATGACCTAACTAATCAAGTCTGTTGATAAGATTATTGTTCCCGAGATCAGCTTGACTGACGATATGTTGAAGCAGATTGTTGTCAAGAAGGATCAAGGATTCACTTTGTATGCTGAATATTCAGGTAGACCACAACCAGATGTCTACTGGAATAAGGATGAACTTCCACCAACATACTGTGCCGACCGTGGTGTTATTGCCACCAACCATGGCAAGACTTCATTCACTATTGACTCTGCTAACCGTGACGATATTGGTCGCTATGAGCTCAGAGTTGAAAATGGTGGTGGTGAAGTTACTGCTATGTTCAAGGTTAAGGTCTTGGACTCACCCGGTCCAGTCAAGAACTTCAGATTGAAGGAATGCACCAAGGATTTCATCTCTATTGGATGGGAAGCCCCAGTCAATGAAGGTGGCGCTAGATGCACTCACTACATTGTTCAAAAGAAGGAATCTTCAAGAAAATCATGGACAACCCTTGAAGCTGAGTGTGAAAGAACTTCTCTTAAGATCACTTCTCTCATTCAAGGTGAAAGATATGACTTCCGTGTTATTGGTGTCAACATTTATGGCGAAGGTCAACCAGCCGAACTTGGTGAACTCGTCAAGATGTCTGAGAAACCAGGACCAGTTGGTCGTATTGAAATCAAGGAAATCTCAAAGGATCAAATCACTTTGACTTGGTCTAAACCAGACTTCAACGGCGGTGCCGAAATCACTGGCTATGATGTTGAAGCTGGTTTCGCTGGTTTTGATAATTTCAAGAAGGTCGGAACCACTGCAGCTTGCGAAATCACCATCAAGAAGTTGGATGAAGGACGTAAATACTTCTTCAAGGTATATGCCAAGAACGAAAAGGGACGTTCAGAACCAACTCAAAACCGTCAACCAATTGAAATGAAGGATATCACTATCGAACCATCACTTGATATGCGTGCATACACCGCTGCTGGTATCGCCAGACGATTCCAAGATACTGTCTTGATCAGAATCCCATTCGAAGGTATTCCAAGACCACGACTTCAATGGCTTAAGGATGATCATGTCATGGATCCAACTTCAAGAATTATTTCTGATATTATCGATGGCAACGTCGCCACTCTTGAAATTCAAGAATCTGTCAGAGCAGATACTGGCAAATACTCATTGGTTGCTACTAATGTTGCTGGCAAGGCAACCGCTCATGTCAGATGCAATATTGTCTGCATTCCATCACCAATTAGAAGCTTGAAGACAGCTGAAGTTACTGAATCATCAGTCACTCTTGAATGGCAAATGCCAGAAGATGACGGTGGTGCACCAGTCAACTCATACACTCTTCATATGCTCGAACCAGAAGCTGAATCCTGGACTGAATGCGCTGCCACTATTGTCAGACCTGTCTTCAAGGTCAAAAAGTTGAAGTTGAACAAGGAATACATCTTCAGAGTAGCAGCTGAGAACAAGCAAGGCATTTCACAATGGGTCAAGACTGAGAGAATCACTGTCAAGTATCCATTTAGAAAGCCAAGACAACCAGAAGACTTGAAGGTCAAATACATGACCTTGGAATCCGCTCATATTGAATGGAATCCCCCAAGCACTGATGGTGGCTCAGAAATCTTGGGCTACTATGTTGAATACAAGGATAGAAACTCTCTTAACTGGAGAGTCGCTAACCGTGGTGTTTGCCGAGAACGCAAGTTGAAGATTGGTGGCCTTCAAGGAGGTCTTACTTATCTCTTCCGTGTTTGTGCCGAAAACATTGTTGGCAAGTCCAAGTTCTCTAAAGAAACCGACGGTGACGTCGCTAGAGATCAATGTTCTCCACCACAAAACGTTCACCCAACAGCTGCTGACAGAACATCAGCAACTATTGCATGGGAACTTCCAGAGTATGATGGTGGATCTCACATTTCTGGATACATTGTCGAAAGACGTGAGCTTCCAGAAGGTCGCTGGTTGAAATGTAATTTCTCAAATATCACCGACAGATTCTACACAATTACCGGACTCACTGAAGATATCAGCTACGAATTCCGTGCATTTGCACGTAACGCCGCTGGTTCAATTTCTGATCCATCTGATAACACTTGCCCAGTATGCTGTGTCGATTGCTATATTGCTCCAAAACTCGATTTGGATAGACATATCAAGGATACAGTCATCGCTAGAGCTGGTGATAACATCAAGCTTGGTGCTGATATTATCGGTAAACCAGTTCCATCTGTTGATTGGAAATTGGGTAAACGCGTTCTTGAATCCGATAACCACAGATTCATTGAAACCACTGATGAACGTACCGTTTTGGAAATCAAGGACTTGACTAGAGAAGATTCTGGTCAATACGAACTCGAATTGACTAACTGTGCTGGTACAAAGTCTATTACCATCAACTTGAAGGTTCATGACACTCCAGCAGCTCCAGTTGGTCCAATCGATATTACATCAGTTTATGCTGATCGTGTTACAATGGTCTGGAAACAACCAAGCAACGATGGTTGCTCACTTATCACCAACTATGTTGTTGAACGACGTGAAACATCAAGACTTGCCTGGACTGTCGTCGCACCATGTGTTGAAACTTTGTCACACAGAGTCACTGGTCTTCTCGAAGGTCACGAATATCTCTTCCGTGTCAGAGCCGAAAACAAATACGGAACTGGTAAAGCATTGGAAACTATTGCAGTTGTTGC
>Ga0115100_10001699_pt1 | contig 16963 bp, 10 predicted proteins | sample MBTome_3_FD_89642 | JGI IMG/M metagenome (GOLD analysis project Ga0115100, IMG submission 89642) | Marine eukaryotic communities from Pacific Ocean to study complex ecological interactions - MBTS_2Apr14_M1_3um Metatranscriptome... | ecosystem: Environmental > Aquatic > Marine > Oceanic | place... | reverse complement strand
CCACCAGTGTCAGTTTTAATACAATGACTAGTAGCGTTTGTTTACTTAAAAACGTCTCTTTCAACGCCTTTCGGCGGACTCCACTACCGAACGGCCCTATTTCAAGTATACTTCACATCTATCAATACTAATGAATACAGTATTAATAAACACAAAGTACAGTCATGACCGATACCCCTTTAAACATACGGTTTTCGCCTATTTTTAAGGGTTTGTGCGCGCACCATGAACCTCTCTAGTGGTACAACTTTAGGATTTTCGACGATAGCGAATCTCACGCTATTTAACGTTACTCGTACTAGTATAATTAATTCTGATTTTTCCAAAAAATTTACCAATTCTTCTTCACTAAAATACAGAACACTCCGCTACCATAAGTTATCAACATACTTATCTAAAGTTTCGGTTACTTATTTGAACGTCTCTACATTATCGAAGTTTAACTAAATATTTACATTTAATCACCGTAACTTGTTTATACAGTAAGCTATTACTCTTTTTTTAATGAATGGCTGCTTCCAAGCCTATCCCCTGTATAACATTTTAATTAAACTTCTTTCGACTTAATAAGTATTAAACACCTTAACTCGTAGTCTGGGCTGTTTCCCTTTTGACATATCACCTTTGCGCGAATATGTCTGACATATAATATTTAAAATTCTGTATTCTAAGTTTCTCGAAACGGTACCCAACATTCAGTTGTCTTATTTAAAGATTACTTTACCTCAAAATTTTAATCATTATAACATTACTAAAATAATTTTCGCGGAGAACCAGCTATCACTAACCTTGATTGGCCTTTCACCCCTAATTACAAGTCATCCCAGAATTTTGCAACATTCACGGGTTCAGTCCTCCGAATAAATCTTCAACCTGCTCATAATTAGATCGGTTAGTTTCGGGTTTAATAAAAATAACTTTTGGAATATCTTCATTACGCCTAATTAATCTTTAAGCTTGCTATTTCTATTAACTCACTAGCCCATTATGCAAAAGGTACGCTATTGCTAAGGCTTTAACAGGTATTACATTAAGTTTCAGGTTCTTTTAACTTCTCTTTTTATGATAACTTTTCACCTTTCGTTCACACTACTCTTCACTATAGATATTAGATACATTAGTCTTAGAAGTTGATTCTCCTGTGTTCAACCGTATAAGTCCATTTTACAGCTTACTCAGTGATAACTTCAAAACACATTTGACAACAGTGCCCTAGTTGTCGGATAATAAATTAATACTTGTACTTGGGATAATTTTTTAAAAAATAAATAATTCGTCAAAACGTAAAGTGAATATGGGATGCATATTCTAAGTCCAATACCAACACTCGAACAGTTTGCAGTGAAGTTCAGAATCACGCAACCGGCTTTAAGGCAAGGCGTAGGGTTAGGATAGTTAAATCGCGAAAAAAGGCGAATAATCACTTTAATGAGACTAAGTCGATTAACGAGGTACCCTTATTCATAACTTTTAATAGGGGTCGGAGGGCTAAACCGAAGATAACGGCGTACATAAGCGCCATGTAAAAGTCACCGCTATCAACAAGCTCAATTCCAAACTTTTCAGTAATTAAAAATCCGATGAACCCGGCTAATAAAGCCGCCACCCCTCCCGAAACGATATCGTACTGGGGACAGCGAGAATACTTTAACTTTGTATACATACGCTCTTTACGTAAAAAGTTAATATCAAAAAGGGTATTTAATAGTGCAGCAGTGGAGTTAGGGGCGGCTGTAGTACCGGCTTTAACCCCAACTGCAGGTTTTATACCTTCTCTTACTGTCGAGTACGACAGTGATTCACTTACCTTAACGTTTTTGGGGTTAGGTTTGGTGTGAGTACGTTTGGTGACTTGGTTATTTGAAACTGTTTTAATATCAAGGAGAATGTGATTAGGGTATTTCACAAAAAGAAAGGGTTTGGCATAAGTTAAAGGCTGGTTAGGTTAAACACCATACTAGTTAACTTAGGCCGTTTCGGGGCGTTTAGAAGCGCCGATCGAAGTCACCGGGTCGACAAGCGTACTTCGTGGTTTAAGATAAAGTGGTATAGTTGGACGAAGGACGTTACGCGAGTATAGGAAAGGGAGTAGATTTGGTATAAATAATACTCTGCGAAACTAACGTAAGTCCAGTTTAAGGTTTGGATTAGGAGTGGTGAGGTTCGTGACGAGTACGTAACGTGTAGACCCCTACCATTACACAAAACCCTATTATAGGCGGTGTAAGGGTTATATGTTCCTACTCGTACAGGCTGCAAACGTGGCTCCGTTGTAGTTCAAGTGCGTCACTTAAAAGGCCTATACTCACGACTTGATGTGAGAGACGAATAGATAGCAGCTGTCTCGAGTTGGAGAAATAAAAAATAAGTATACCATGGGACAAATTTGTAAAAACTACGCGATAAGGGTATCATCAAAGTTTTTTGAGTTGAGTTCATAAAAAAAAATTAGTTAACATGTTAAAAAGACTTACTGATTTCAGCCAATCACGCGGCACGGTCGTACGACGCAAATCGTACGTAATCGACGTACTGCCGGTCGTTCATGTCCCAGAAACTAGATACTCCCGTTTTAAATACAAAGTGTGTACATCAAAGGAAGAATAGATCCCGCTTCATAAAGTAAACAACGATCGGCATTCAGTGATGGTATCGTCCACAAATCTCCATACACTGCCCTCAGTAAATCCCCGAAACAAAAAAGATCATGATTCGGTGAGACGTGTAACCCGGGACACAATCAATTTTTATCCCTGCAGACGGGATGGATCATGAGTGGATAACGTCACGAGACGAAGCGAGGATCTGTAATCGAATTTCTATTGGCATCGCGACGGCTCCCGTTGCGTGAAGTCGAAGCATACTAGAAATTCCTTTTTTAAGGGGTCGGTACTGGTTTTTGTATAATTCGGTATTCGAATCAACTGACGCTGATTGGGTATTACTAAAGAAGTAGAAAAAGAGATAATTCGTAACCGCTGCCCAGTTAATGGGTAAGTTTCCTACATTTGAAGCGGAGGAGAGTAATCAATTTTTAAACAGTAAGAACTTAAAGAATGACATTGAATTATAATAAAAGTCACGCGAGTATTCTGAGTTATAGGTAATTGGATCGATAAACGGGAACACAGCTCGTAGTTCAAGAAGTAAAGGGTTTTGGGGGTTTGCTGTTAAGATTTGAGGTAGATGAATTGTATTGAAGTTAGTTTCGAAATACTGGCGATATAAGTACTCACGACGCGTTAAAATGTCAGCTAGGTTACTATTATGGTAATAATATCCTTGAATTGATGCATTTGGGCGTCATAATGTCTTTCCATAAATATTGTTACCGGACAGTGTTGGGGTAAATTGACTAGACGTATTTTGCGTAAACGCTAATGAAGTTCAATACCACTTAGCCTCAGCTAACATATAGTCATTCCAAGCAATAGTACCAGGTAACGTTACTAACTCCGTCAATAGCGAAGGTTTATTCCACACTCCTGAGCGTGTATACATGTATGGGGTATAGTTTCAATTGGGTAAGTAATTTTTTCGCGACCGTGAAATTCGTGCAAAATATGTTTCAACATCACTAAGCGCATCCCCAGCTTCAGCGTTAAAGTCAAAATGTTTACGGTGATAAGGAACTCCGAGAGTAGAGTACTTCGAAACTGACGAAGGCTGCACTTCATACATACCCCATTTTGCAAACCAATCAAACCATAAATAACGCGCAACATCACTATTGAGTGCGGGTAAAAATGGGAAGTCGAAGAAGTGAGTGTTAGTTGAATCAGTTAAAAAGTTCGCCACTCTTGAAGTATTAAAGGTGTAAAACGAGGTATTATAAAAAGATTCTCGATTCTTACCTAATAACTTTTCGTAAGGTACACGCTTATCGCTAAGTAACGGTTGTTTAACACTTAACTGGGCGAAGTTTGCGAAACTCGTATGAGAACGCCCCTCGTCAAACCGTGATCGGAAAACTTTCTGTAACGCGTTATACGTAACGATTGAATTTCGAGCGGTACTACGTACGGAGATTGGATTAGAGACACGTGCAGTAGGACTATTAGCAACTGCTACGTCACCTACACTCGTCACGTTAGTATTAATAGACATTAAATCGATAGATGGGGAAGACGGTGTAACGTCTTGTGAGATACTAAAATCATCCAGGTCTGCTCGGAAAGCGTTTAACACTTCAATGTACGATTGCGGGCGTTGAAACATCGTATTCGAGGTTGTTAAGACTTGTGATGATGCTAGTCCGAAAGCTGCTAGGCCTTTGTATGTCGAATAGGAGTCCTCCATACTCATTAAGTTATTAATTAAAGGGAATGTGTTAAAATCTTTAGTTGTTAGGAGAGCTGGTTGACTTGCAAGGTCATCAGCTTGTAAACTGTTAGCGTAAAACGCCCCCGTGAGGGATAGGTCTTTAATGAATGGGGTGTATGACGGGCGAGTTCACGCAGCTACTTCTAGATCCTGCTGAGCGTATAATGACTCGGCTTTAACAAATCGTTTAGGTAGAGTCATAGGGGATTTAGAGTTTTGCGCAATTGTTAAATAGTCGTAGTGGTTATATCCTGAGTAAGACGACTCTCAAAACATATCTTCCAACAATTCCAACGCTTGGGCGTTTCTAAAATCGTAGTCCGCATAGTTCACAAAGTTGGGGATATACGCCAAGTCCGACTGTAAGCTAAGTTTAATTGCTGGGTCAAGTCGGAGCTTAGGCGACGATTGACTTCAGAACATGTTTCAATAGGTACTCGACATCATGTTTAATGCGTTATCCCGCTTCCCTTGCAGCAAATCGACTACCCCAGAATCAGCTCAGTTAACTTTCGTAATAATCCGGTTGTTAACATTTTTAGTCGTCATCGTCCCGTGCCGTGCGCTGTCGTACTCTAACCCTGATAAAAGGGGTTGATTAGACGTAACAGGCGCATAGGGGGCCTCGAAAAAGGTCCTATTACTCGTAACTTTCGCTAGAACCTCCCGGTCACTTCAACCCAAGTTACTAGCTATGAAACAATCATTTAAGTCACGGTACACAGTTGTTGCGTTTGGTAAATTAAATGATGAGTCGACGGTATTAAGAGACGAGGAAAGGTTGTAATTGGACGACGTAGCCTTTAACTTTTGGTACTGTCGAACAGATTGCTCACCCGGTAAGACGGCCTGGTTTGACGACGAGGTAGTCCATGTTTTAGAAGTTTTCACCCCTCGTACCCCGTCAGTACCCTCTACTAACCCGTTAGGTGTGTAGAAAGAGTCGAAGTTATTAGCCACTGACGAAGTAACGTCCAGTCCAGATGCCCCTGCTCCAAGTTTTAAATTAAACAATTTTAACAGTGGTAAATTGAACTTCTTCTTATCACTGTCGTCGTTAATGTTTAAAACCGTAGACGGGTGAGTCTGAAGGAGGTCGCTAACGGTCCCTTCCGACGCGTTCGCCCCGTCGACTAATTTACGAACAGCTAACGATTCATGGTTACTGATCGTCGTTGTAGGCTCTTTCCAAAAGCGGTTAGTAATAGCGCGAGCGTCAGTCCGTCACTCTGAACTCGGGTTTTGGGTTTGGAGGGTATAAGTTAAAAACTTATTGAAACTTTTCGAGTCTAAAAACGAGGAGTACGTGTTTGTTGTTGCCGCAATAGAACTTAAATTATGTTGCCGTCTATGACCATAATTTAACGCATCGTAAAGGGCGTTATCGTTGTTGTGTAACTGATTAACAAGTACGTACTTATTAGTAAAGTTTGCTGGGGTGTGCACTAAGTGCGTATTAAAGGCTTTCGAGTTGAGACGAATAGTTTTAAACGCGTTCGAGTTTTGTAACGTAGACGCTCCAACACTATTAAAATTCATAAAGTTTAAAACTTTTTCGTTATCAACCGGCATTAATAGCAGGTGTGCGGGGGTTACAACCTCGTCTGATGTTTTGTTTTGATAAAAACGTCAAACATTATTACGAGTTAAATTCACATCTGAGGTTGTATTATATTTAATTGAGTTACCAATAAAGGTAGAGTAGCTGGGGCGGACATTATAATTTAGGTCAAGGTCCTTGGGATAATAGTACTCCCACCCTCATTGGTACGCCCGTACCCCGATAACTACTTCTCCTGTACCGAACCCGTCATAATAGTCTACGGCATCAGTTGTTTCACTAACAATGATTGACGTAGCCCAAGAAACCGGTACACAAGCAGTAATTAGATCTCCACATTTCGATCGACTAACTCCACGCGTTTCGCGTCGTGGTTGAACACGGGTGTTACATCATCGAACGACACATAGAAAGGTTAAAAAGAAAAAGACAATTAAGAAGACAAACACAAACCATAACCAGTACTGATATTGAAGGATGTGTAGAAATCCGAGGTCTGAGTGAATATAAGTAGGTGAGGCGATAAACGGTTCAGGATAGAACAACTTCGTGTTAGGAATCGAAGCGTGGTTAATACTTCTAATACACTCCATTCGTTCAACTTTATAGTAATCTTCGACGCGCATTTCACTAAATAATTTTCCGAGTTCGGGATCAGTCATTTTACTAACATCTAACACCTTCCCGTTATGGTTGTAAAGGTTCGTCATATCAGTCGGGAACGCTTCTGCTTCAGAGAACGCAACCATCGCTTCTGTCGGATAAATTAAATCGTCTAGAGGTGATCACGAGTCTGCGTTTTGTTGTTCAGCAATTACACGTTTAAGGTTAGCGACGGCCTCGTCTTCACGACCTTCAATTGAAGGGTCGTAGTCCGCAGCAAATACTTTGTAAGTAGGAGATTCGGTAATAGAATACATCCGTTGATCGGGATGCGTAAGGATAGGACCGCGCACGATGGGCTCAACCTCTGTGGATAGCTCTTCATGTCGGACGAAAGCGGGAGAACTAGTTCAATCGGAAGTTGTACTAGTTAAGGTGATGTCGCTTGAGATAATTTCTGCCGTGAATGGTAGGGAGCTGAACAAACTTGTTAGCTTTAAAGGAGATAGATGATTGAAACTTACTAACGGCACGATGTCCGCTGAAAACCCGAAGGCAAAGTTCATGGGGTTACTCCCAGCAAGTGGAAGAATTACATAACTACTTTCGTTCAAAGAAGTAACAATCGAGGCGAATGTCACAGAAAAAAATCTGTGTACGTACAGCTGGACGTACACAACTAACATATCGTTGTGGTAGGGTAAGTAGAAGGACTTGAACCTGCAACCTCTGGAGCCACAATCCAGCGCTCTACCAATTGAGCCATACCTACCAAAAAAACCGTACCGGTAATAACTACAGTACTGTCTTATACAAAACTTTAAACTTCTTCCGTTTCAATAAAGATGAAGCAGGACCAAAAAGGTATTTAGATTTAAGATTTTGCTTTTTGCGAATCAAGACGATGTTATTTCCATTAAAATAAACAACTGAACCGTCCTGTCGGTGAGCTGGAAAACGCGTCCGGACAAGAATCCCGCGACAAATGTCTCCTTTTTTATTAAATTTGAATTTAAACCCTTTATATTCGATACGAGGCGGTTCCACAACACGTGCGGATCCTTTAACAAAGAAACCCACCCCGGTCGACCGGCGATTAAACCCTTTATAGAGGTGAAAGACCTGCATCCACGTGACATTGGTATTATCAGAAACAGATAATCACGATTTTTTTAAGATCATTTAAAAGTGTGTATGTTTTTTTTTTAATCAAACCCTTGTTCCCGTTGACGTCGCTTGTTGTTTCAGGAAATTTTGATTCCTGATAAAATACGCTGCGTTAATTTGGTGTAAAAAGGATGTGTTCATCAGTTGGCTATAATTCAATAGGTTGAAAATTCTTTTAATCAAAAAACACAGTAAAATTGCGCTTAAAATCCCGAATAATAACATGAAGTTGATAGCGTAGAACTCAAAACTATCAGTATAAAAAAAAACCTCCCGTAAAAGGTTTAAATCTGTGACGACATTGGAAAAAAAAAGTCGTAGTAATCGTACCAACTGATTAGAAAGAATCACGACTTTTCAAGTCCCGAACTAAAAGCCGTATCAGTAGGGGTGGCAAAAAAGGTAAAAAATGAAAGTAAGAATAAGGTAAAGAGTACAATTAAACATAACTCGCGGCTAGACTTTTCGAGGGTGGCTTTTTGGTATAAAAAGGTTGAGTAGTGTAGAATAAAAATAAAAAATACTAACCCTACTCCAAGATCAATAACCCATAAGAACCCAATAAAGATATCCCCGTCGTCTAGAAGTAGTCATCATCCCAATAAAACTAGATAAATTCCCGCTAAATATCACAAGGTTGTAATATTAAAAGTGCTGACAAAGTAATAAAGTGAAACGAAGGCGGTAAGTTGTAGTAAAATCATCTCATTCAACATTAACGCTACACAGCTAAACTTGCTACTTAGTAAACGAGTATGAGTACAGTGTAGTTTCGAGTTTCTCATAATTCTTATAATTTAAATTATTTAACGTCACTCGAGAAACTGTGTTAAATCGTGATAAGTGTCACCCCTTACGTTGAATAAAGAGCGTTCGAGCAAGCTCGTAGAGGTAAAAATTCAGTCGTGTATTAAATCGGACAATACCAAAGGAGTTACGAGTTACAGCGCGCGCCTGACGAATACTATCAAAAATCATAACAAAGAAGGCAATCATCCCCGCTACACTCAACATATGACCAGCCGATACGACTGCGTGTCACCCACCTAAAGAGGCAGGATAGTCTAAAACGCGGCGAGGCATCCCAGAGTATCCAAGTCAGAACATAGGAACGACCGTCATTAACTGTCCAACTAGGTAGTAGAAAGCATGTAAGTACCCTCAAATACGACTGTATTTGACCCCAAAAATTGCTGGGAAGTAAAAATAGAAGGCTCCAAACGAGGCAAACATCGCTGATCCAGCTAACATGACGTGGAAGTGCCCAACAACATAGAATGTATCGTGGAACAAGACATCCATACCTGTATGGGCAACCGCCATCCCACTAATACCCCCTGAAACGAAAAAGAAAATAAATAAGAGTTGAAATAGGAAAGGTAATTCCATACAGAATGAGCTATTTGCTAGCGTAACACATCAATGCATTAACTTAGTAGCCGCAGGGACAGAAATCATAACCGTCAAAGTACTAAATAACATACGTGTTGTGTGCGCTAACCCAACCATATACATATGGTGACCCCAAACAAAGAACCCAAGGAAAGCAATTGTGTAAATCGAATAAAGGAGACTAGCTCGGGCCGAAACTCGTTTCCTTAAATAATACGATAAGATTGTATTATTAAATCCGAATGCGGGGATCATGATAACGTAGACTTCGGGATGTCCGAAGAATCAGAACATGTGTTGAAATAGGACAGTATCTCCACCTCCGGAATAATCGAAGAATGAGGTCTGTCAATGACGATCCGATAAAAGCATAAAAATACCAATTGCAAGCATTGGATTAGCTGCGATCATCATTCAAGAGGCAACCATCACCCCTTCTGTAAAGAACGCTCGAGCATCACGCATTTTACGATTATTAAGAGTTGAAAGGTATCGATAAGTTACTAAAAAATTTGCTGAACTCACAATAGACGAGTTTAGTACAAGCGCGACTCCCATTAGACCTAAGTCGACTTTCCCAATAGCGGTGAAACGTGTCCGGGCGGAGAAGGGGGTAATCATCGCTCAACCCGGTAAAACGTCTTTAGCATTACGCTCTAAAGCTCAAACTAAATTGTCTTCGTTCAGATAACGCTTATACAACGTTTTTTGGTGGCGTGCAGCAAGTAGCTTACATCGCCAAGCTTCGCGGGTAAATTTTAATTGACGTCAATTTGCGTAAACACGTTGCTGCATAGAGCTTGTTGCAAAAAGCTTATAAAACTTCTGATTCATACCTCCGAGCGCCGCTAAGCGGTCATTAATAAAGCGTGATGAATCGGACAGTAGGAAAAAAAAGTTATAAAAACTATCGGTATGGCTAACATAAGACGTAGCGAGATCAGTCGATACCGCACCACCCCCCATGTAGGCTGCCGAATAGGTTTTAAAGTTAGCCAAGAAAGCTTCCATAAAGGTTTCTGATAAAAACCAAGGAGCTTTTCGAATACCCCCCGTAACGTCGTTTAGCATAGTAAAAAGGTGGGTAAAACCCTCTTTTAACTCCTTAGTAACGTAATCTCCCGATCGATAATCATACCGAAAGATGGGATTAGAGAAGCGGTTATACCGATACCCGTGCGAGGTTTCTTCAGTTCCAAAGCGTAACTGCTCAACGTTGTCTGTCGATAACACCCCTTTTGATCGATTCAACAAGTCAGGGCTCGAAGTGGAGTCGGTGTAAACCCCTTTAACCGTAGTATAACCCCTGATTGAGGCAATATACTGCTCCAGTACCGCCGTATTAAGGTCACCCATTCCTAGCATAGTATAAAAATATCCAACCGTACTAGGTACGATCGTAAGTGTTGATGTAAACGACGTCACTGCCGTTCCCAACGCTGATATAAGGTTTGTTCCGACGGTAGAAAGTCCAAACATAAAGTCCCCAATAAAAGTCCCTTTCGACGTCGACAAACTGATTAGAACACTAAAAACTCACCTACCGAAGGCGTACAAATCCGCAATACAACTGTCAACGAAAGTACAGACCCATGCCGCTGAGGACCGTAGCAGGATAAAAAAGCTTTTACTTAAAATACGGTGGACACCGCTGAAGATAAATTCAAAAAAGTTACCGTCAAAGTATAACTCAGGATGGTCATATTCCGGTCGACCTTGTTTACGTTCTTTGTAAAATCCCATATTATTTTCCATATAACCTTGGAAAAGATTATCGAGGAAAAGGTAAACACACCCACGATACCATTGCAAATATAATCAGCTGGGTTCTCCAAAATCGAACATACCCATTAATCCATGTCATTGGCGTTCAAGCTCCGAGCGTAGGGAGTTCAGTACGTTCGTAATTAACGAAAATCCAGTTGATCGAACTTGGCTGCTTTTTACGACCGCAGCACCGTGAAAACGGTTTGACACCGCAAAGAAGACTTCACAAAGGTGTAAAAACCAAACCGGTACACTAGCCCCTAGCACCTTATCAAGTACGCTAAAAAAGAAGGTGTTATTCGTTACGAATGAACCGGCGTTAAACCCTGTTTCAGTGGTGTAAATACCGGTCTTATTGTTTAGATTCATAGCAATACCGTAACGATAAAATAGTAACATATTAGGGTTAATAACGTCTAGGTTGTTTGTTTTATAACGAAGACCTACGACGGTTTTATTTAAAAATGAGTGATGGTCGTGGGAGTTTACTAAATCGGAAAAGAACCGTACCTTAAGTAACGCTTGCATTTCGCGAATATTAAAACAATTCATCCGTTGATATCGTCGGTCCAAACAAACTAATTGACAGAGCATTACTAACCCTCCGGGTAAGAACCAAAAAGCGGCACTATTCAATCGAGGGAATGCAACGTCGTGAACTCCGAGTTGCGTCGGGAGTAAAAAGTTTCCGAAAGCTCCAAAAAGTAACGGCATAATCATAAAGAAAACCATAATAACCGCGTGCATAGTAACAACACTTAGGTACTGTAAACTATCTCCTGCTAAAATCCCTACACCAGGGTAAGCCATTTCTAAACGGATAATCGTGGCTAAAACCATTCCACAAATACCAGAAAAGATGACGAATCAGAAGTAATTTACTGCAATACGCTTATGATTAGTAGTATAAATTCAATTGTTCACGTTATAAATAATACGTGCTTTGTTTCAGATAGCTAAACGGTAAATAAGAGCAATAAGTTTAATGGCAGACGATTTAACAAGTGTGAACTTGTAGGTATTCGACTCGTTAGTTAGTCAAGTTAAATTCATAAAATAGCTTTTCGTAAGAAAGCTAAAGCGGTCGGTACAATTAGAAAAAAAGTTGTTCCAAAGATAAACTCTCATAGTAACGCGCATCCAAATGTATCAACCGATTAGACTTTTCAGACTAAACGATTTACGTTGATACTTCGGTTGAAACGGTTAATAAATTTGAACACATTCGTATCGGAGTGATTTAAGTTAAGTGTACGTGTTAGGATATGTTGCAAGAGGAGGAGGATTAGACCAATCCCAAATTCGATGGCCGAGAAGATGAGGAAAAAGAAGGTAAGCGAAAGCATGTTTAAGTTATCGTATACCAATCCTACTAGTAAAACGATTGTATACAAAGTAATTCACAGTAACTCAGCCGTTAATAATAGGTGTAAGGCGGTATTAGTGTTAACTAACAGGCTACTTAAAATAAAGAAGAAGAATAGGAATAGGGTATTTAAATCTCCTAGAAACAAAATTAATTATCGAAAAAACTTATACAGCTCTAAAAACATTTCTACAGCTCTAAAAAACAAAGGGGTACTAGAATCCGTACCCGGCTCATCGGTTATAAACGAGGCGAGGATCGAATTTAACGGCTCGAACCCCATCTCCGTCTCAGTTAAAAGTCAGTAAGCAAACCCGGCTAGTAGTACGGTTAGAATGATCAAGGTGTATATTAACCACCAAACTGATCAAGTCGCAGCCGGTTCTCAGGAAGTATCAAATCAATCTGTATTCTGGTTTTTATTATTAGGGTCACGAGGTTGCACTTAATGCCTAAATAATGTTATTCGTTTTAGATATAGCTTTTTTCCCGAAGTGGTGACACTAGCCCACGTTTGGTTCGGAAGTAAGTATCTTCAACGTACGAGCGGTTCACTGCGTGTACCTCAAAAATAAAGAGGTACGTAATATAGAAAGCAAGCGCTACACGGACAATCTCTTCAACAATAAAAATACAGAAGAATGAGAATTTTCCTCAAACGATAAAGTAAAGTGCAAAGAGGTCTCCGGCGAAATCCATCTCGTCGTCAAGTAAAAACGATCGGTCGTCATTAACGTCCGTATCAAAAAACATCACCGTGAACATCGAGAAAAACAAGTCAGCAAAGTACTCGTCGTCGTCAAAATCACCAACAAAGATGTAATACGAATCGTAAAAGTCGTCTACAGTATCATAAATAGTTAAACGGAGGAGGAGAGTTAAAAACCGTAGAATAAACGCGATATTGTTTAAAAAGTCCCGAGAAAATTGCTTTAGGACAAACCCCAATGAGCGACCCTTAGAGACCGAGGCCTCTAAGAATGAGAAATAGTGGATAGAGTATTTGAAGATTAGGTATAAAATGATAGAAAAGAAGAAGTAATAGAAGAGTTCGTTAAAGGCGTCTAAAAGCTCCTCTTCATCGTCGTCGAATGTAGCGACCATCATTGAAACATAAAATACAAGAAAGAAGGCGATTTTAATCATTACTTCAAATTGTAACCGCGTTTCGCGTGACATTCAGAATAGATAATTTTTAATTCGGACGAAGTAAACCTCAATAGGGTTATTTCACTTGGTAATTCGAAAAATTCCTACGAAAAGTACTACCCCTCACATAAACATAAAAAAGGCGGTAAAGTATTCTAAGAACTCCGATAACGACGAGTTCAGTGTATCGTTAAAGACGTCGAAAACAGCCGACGGTGTCGAGTTAATGGTTGAGTTAAGTCAGTATGTCGTAACGTAATCAACTAAAGCTAACGAAAGTTCCGGAGAGTGGTGTAAGATCAAGACAATAAAATCTTGGTAATCGGTATAAAAAATAATTTGTAAGTTCATGAAAGTATTTGACACAAACGTTACTAAATCTCACATCATTAAGTTAAAAAGTTCTGACGAGGCGTTAACGGCGTCGGTTTCGTTAAAAAAGATCACATCAAGTAACGATAGTTTAGTAAAAGAGTCTAAGAAGAAGTGGCTGTTAAAAAAGAAGGCGCTAGTTAAAAAGGAGAAGATGTTGTAATCAGCAAGGGCTAAATCGAACGTTTCGTCCCAGTTTAACACATCATCTAATCATAAAGAGTCGTTATCCAAATACGATTCTAGTCAGTTATATTCAGTAGTAAATTTCACAAAAATAATATATATATATACGTTAGAAGAAAAACCAAACCTGGAATCCTAAAACACCGGTAAAGGTGTTAATGGTACTAAAATCATGTAATACCCGGTGGTCCATTGTTGAGTGACTTGTCTCCCCAATACGGTATAGGAGTGTACGTGTTCGTGCATTCCCCGCTACACTAATCTTACCCTTCAAGCGTAATTTCAAACCCTTGAATCGGAGGGTTGGAAAATGTAACCAGAATAGGTACCGCATAGCGTATTTAATGTATCGGAAGATTAGTCGATATTTCCAAAAACTTAACCTCTTCAGCACCCCTTTAATTCAATTCGCGAAAAAAACCGGGTCCTTTGATCGGAACGCGAGATGCATTATCTTTAACGACTCTGGTAAAAAGACCTTCGGCCCTAATAATCGTTGGAAACCGGTAATTCGGGTCAATCACAAAGAGGATCGTGCTAAGTCATCGAACGGTAAGAGGTTGATGATGTGGGGATTCAGTTTTAAATAAACTTTCTTCCCGCTACATGTCTCCATAAACCGTACTAGGGTTGTATAATATCACGGAGTTACGTTTAAAGTAAACTTATTAAAACTAAAAACTTTCATAACCCGGCGTTTTAAAAGGAAGCTGAACGACGTGGAGGGGGTCAAGTTCGATACACCACACCCCCCCATACGATCCGCGAAGAACGTATGATTCAGCCCCTTAAAAAGGTCGGGCAGATGTTTCGTATAAACCCTCTTCCCGAAGTAATGTACTAGCTCTGATTTGAGTAATAGTTGACTATTTGTAGTTGTAGTTAAGAAGAGTCAATTCAGTAGTAAAGGTTGCCATTCGGCTGAGAGTTTGTTGATTTTTCGATGGCAGACAGATCCCTTTGTATCGATACGAAGGGGGTTATCGTAGAACCCCTTCATAGGCGCCTTACGTGATACTGCATACAGTTGATCAAATCGCGCTAATGATGCGTACGCCGCCCCGTCGAGACGGGACCGACGAAACTTACGGCGCTTAAATCGCGTTGCATGTGCACGTCGCCACCCACGACGTAAGGGGGAGTTCGTCATCCCCACTACAGACTCCCCCAACTTACTAATTAATTTACCCCTACCCGCGTATACACCGGCTACGGAATCACCTATACCGGTGGTGTCGGTTCGAAACGTGTTAAGGCGCGATTCAAGGACATTGTCGTTTCCCCCCAAACTAATGAGGTGAGCTAGGGCTACTACTTGCGTAGACTGCCAAGTCGGGTTAAAGAAAGTTGATTGGGGGTAACTTGTATCGTCATAGGTAATACGAATCGTTGCGACACCTTGGAGAACTTCGCGGGGGAGACGATACGTGAGGTATCGGTTACGGCGAGTAGCACGGCGAAGGCGTCGTGCCGGACGTAGAGCACTAAAAGCCGCCCACCGCGAGTTCACCTGATACACCCCTAAAGTCGGAGAACTGAGGCCTGACGCCGGAACCGGCTGCTGTCGGCGACGAGCCCCCCTGGTAGGGGTAAGGTGTACATGGGTTGTAAAAAGTGAGACATGGCGGCGTCACCAACGGAGTAAACGAACCTTACTACTACGATAACGTCGACGTAAACTACGATAACGTCGACGTAAACGCTTAAAATTCGGTGCTAGGGGCTGCAGCAGCAGCCCGTCGGGAGACGTAGGCGCCACTCTAGAACCTAATTGGGGTTGTCGATTCGGAGCTAAATACATGAACATCGTTTGTGAACTTTGTAACACCGTACCATGCAGGGCATGGGTATACCGAGCCAGGACAGATGGGTTAATAAGTAATGATTGCGGTGCTATGTTTAAAGACACTCCTCCACCAAGGATTATAGCCGTGACGTAGTGTTGTATATTATCCAGCAAGGCGTCGGTTCGCGGCGAGACGACATTCGAAAAAAAAACGGCCCCACGATGATCCCATAAGTGCCGTGTTACACCTTCCAACATCGATTGGTGGCTAACGTCGTTACCAAATGTAGTAATGGCGCACTTAAATACAAACCCCAGCCGTCGGCGTTTCGCAACGCGACGAGTCGACAGCCGAGGTTGGAGAGGGGTGTAGTGGGGGTAATTCCGTAATTGGAACCGATTATAGGTACGACGACGACGGGTCTGGAACCGGCGTCTTCGCCGGCTGAGGCGCAAAAATACGCGCTGACGCCGTTCGTAGTAATTCCGACGACGGTGAGCTTTCCTCTGTTTCAGAACATGCTTACGGCGTAGACTAGGTCGGCTAGAGACCCTAGCTACTACCAAACTATCATACCGCCGACTAGCCTGGTTTCATCCCACATCCTTACGGACCCCTATTGACTTAAACCGTTTTAGGTATGTAAAAGGTGAAGGCTTTCGCACGTGTATATCAAACGGTTTAACAGCGAAAGTACCACGCCGGCGCCTAAAAAGGTAGGCAAACTTTCGGAACGTCCGACGCATGCGTCGACGTCGGCACGGTAAAAACGACTCTGAGCGTTGTAATCTTTTTAAGGGGCGGTACCTTAAACGCAACTGCTTTGCCACCGTTACGCGCTTTAGCGCTGTAACAGTTGGCGTTAGTGTAGCACTTGTTTGCAGTCTTTTATGATTTTGATTCTTTACTAGTAACTGCCGCGTACGGGTATGTGATGAAGTCATACCCGTTATCGTTAATCGGCGTCGGCCACGTGGTTTTTTAAATTTGACTTTATCTCTACGAAACGTTTTACGTAAATGATTATATCAGACCAAACAAGGATAGCAGGAATCGAACCCACGCATGCGGTTTTGAAGACCGCTGTTCTACCATTAAACTATATCCCTATTATCGTTATTTACAGCTAGTCAGTTACTCTGTTAGACAAAATCAGCCTTTTTGCGATTTTCCTTTTGAGACGACCCCTGCTACTTCTTTTTATATACCCAAAAGACTTAGTTTTTTGAAAAAGTATAAAGGGCACAGAGTACTTGTAGAACCTACCGTACGCATTCTCTGAGATAGCTT
>Ga0115100_10031895_pt1 | contig 17120 bp, 32 predicted proteins | sample MBTome_3_FD_89642 | JGI IMG/M metagenome (GOLD analysis project Ga0115100, IMG submission 89642) | Marine eukaryotic communities from Pacific Ocean to study complex ecological interactions - MBTS_2Apr14_M1_3um Metatranscriptome... | ecosystem: Environmental > Aquatic > Marine > Oceanic | place... | reverse complement strand
TTCGCCCTCGAAATGGTATTCTTTTTATAGTGCTACAACTCAACGCAACTGTTTCGCATGTAGCAGATACAAGACACAGTCCCGTACAAACTTGATCTCCTCTAGCAATATCCTTAGTTGTTTTAAAACCAATAGTTGCTAGAGCCCTTGATGACTCGGTCCCACCTACTAGAGCTGTCCCCCCAGTAATAGCGTTATCTACCGTATTACCCACCTTTTCAGCCACTTCCAGCATTTTGTCAGTGTTATTGCCCGCCTGGTAGGCGGCCTCAGTGGCTGCTTTTATTGTCGCATCGCGAACGGCTTCTCCAGCTGTTTTACTTGCTATTTTTGCTATTTCAGACTCACTTATATTTAACTGAATTTTTTTTCGTTCAAATTTCACATTATTTTTTTTTGTCAGCATAAAGAATGAATATTTTAAGATTTTATTGTTGTTATTTTATAATGACATAATACTATTCTTATTGTCAATTATTATTAAATTTGAAGTTTAAAAGAGTTAAACTTCAAATTGACTTCCCCGTCGATATTGCAAAAATGCTGCGACGAAAAGACCTAGTCCTGTTACTGTAATCATTCCTAACACTATTCCAGATAATAAAGGTTCTACCATATAGTTTTATTTTTTTTATTTATAAACACATAGAGAGCTGTGTTTATATTATTATTATACGATAAAGTAATTAATTTATAAGTTTTGAATTAAATAAATTATCTAAATCCGATTGCAGCTTGCCATACAAATGCTAATAGTAAAAAGAAAACTGGAATAACTGGTAATACGTCAACAATAGGACTAAAAATAACGTATGCTTCTGGTAAACGAGATAATAATAAAGTTTCCATAAATAACAATATATCTTTTAAATTTTTTTAAGGCTAATTACTAGCATTAGAATTAATATTATTGATTTTACTATAAAACCAAAAAATTTTTTATTTATATTGCTGTCTTATTTTATCAAGCCATAAATATTAACAATGTTATTTGAATTTTATTAATTTATCCTTATGGAAAAGAAATCGAACAGAATACACCAGGATTTAAATCTATAGTTGATAATAATTCTACAATTGATTCCTGTGGATCAGAGTAAATTTCTAAAATTCGTTTATGAGTTCGAATTTCAAAATGTTCTCTGGAGTCTTTGTCCACATGAGGTGATCGTAAAACGCAATAGATTCTTTTTGAGGTCGGCAAAGTTACCATTTTAACTGAATTTAGCGCAGTCGAATTAATAGTTTCAGATATCTTTCGACATGAGGAAACTAAAAGTTCATGATTAAAAGATTCTAATTTGATACGAATTTTTTCATTCGGTTGGTTTTTCATAAAAATTTCTAATTATTTAATAATTTTTGAAACTACACCTGCACCAATAGTTCGTCCACCTTCACGAATTGCAAATCTCATACCATCTTCAATTGCAACAGGATAAATTAATTCAGCTGTCATTTTAATTCGATCACCTGGTAATACCATTTCAACAGCTGATCCATCATCGGCTGTAAAATCTGTAATTGCACCAGTTACATCAGTTGTCCGAACATAAAATTGTGGTCTGTAACCTGTGAAAAATGGTGTTGTACGACCACCTTCATCATTTGTTAAAACATATACTTCTGATTCAAATACGGTATGTGGAGTAATTGTACCAGGTTGAGCTAATACCATACCACGTTCAATATTCTCACGAGTAACACCACGTAATAAAATTCCAACATTATCACCAGCATAACCTTCCTCTAAAGTTTTTTGGAACATTTCGATTCCAGTAATAGTTGTTGTTTGTGTTTCACCGATTCCAACAATTTCAACATTTTCACCAACTTTTACAATTCCTCGTTCAATTCGACCCGTTGCAACTGTTCCACGTCCAGTAATTGAAAATACATCTTCAATTGCCATTAAGAAAGTTTTTTCTGTATCACGTTCAGGTGTTGGTATATACTCATCAACAGCATCCATTAATGCAAAGATTTTATCTACCCATGGATTCTCACCACGTTTTAAGTTTGGATTTGCTGTAATAGCCTCAATTGCTTGTAATGCTGAACCTGGACAAATTGGAATATCATCACCTGGAAAATCATAAGTTGATAATAATTCACGAACTTCTAATTCAACTAATTCTAATAATTCATCATCATCAACTTGATCTTGTTTATTTAAAAATACAACAATATCAGGGACACCTACTTGTTTAGATAATAAAATATGTTCACGTGTTTGTGGCATTGGTCCATCAGCTGCTGAAACAACTAGAATCGCACCATCCATTTGCGCTGCTCCAGTAATCATGTTTTTAACATAATCAGCGTGTCCTGGACAGTCTACGTGTGCATAATGACGATTTGCTGTTTCATATTCTACATGGGCTGTATTAATTGTGATTCCACGAGCACGTTCTTCCGGTGCTCCATCAATATCTTTATAATCTTTTACTGTTGAATTACCTTCTAATGATAAAGTAGCTGTAATTGCTGCCGTTAATGTTGTTTTACCGTGATCAACATGACCAATTGTTCCGATATTAACATGTGGTTTCGTACGTTCAAATTTTTCACGTGCCATTGTTCAATTCCTTTAAGTTTTAAAAAATTATAATTCAGTTTTTAGCGTGTAGCGAGAATGTTTTTAAGTTTGAAATAGAATTAATATCTAAAATGGGCAAAAGCTTTATTTGCTTCGGCCATCTTATGAGTCTCTTCTTTTTTTTTAATAGTATTACCGATTTCGTTTGCGGTGTCAATAATTTCATTTGCTAATTTAATGGACATGCTTCTTCCAACTCTTTGTTTAGAGTATTGAATAAGCCATCTTAACGATAAATTCGTTGCTCGAAATCGATTAACTTCAATAGGTACTTGATATGTTGACCCACCAATTCGTCGTGCTTTTACTTCAACGACGGGACTTGCATTTTTAATTGCAGTTTCAAAGATTTTTAATGGATCTTCATTTGTTTTTTTTCGAATAATTTCAAATGCCTCATATACAATCTTTTTTGCAATTGTTTTCTTTCCTGATTTTAAAATTCTTGTAATAAGTAAACTAACTAAATAGCTGTTATAGATAGCGTCAATTTCTGGAAAACGTTTTTTTGAAATATTTCTACGTGACATAAAATATAATTATTGAATATTTTTTATTTCATTTAATAAAGTATTTGTTGTTAAACTTTTGGTTTTTTAACGCCATATTTAGAACGACCTTGTCTTCTATCTTTTACACCTCCTGTATCTAATGCCCCTCGGACAATATGATATCTTACACCTGGTAAATCTTTTACCCGACCGCCACGAATTAGAACAACTGAATGTTCTTGTAAATTGTGTCCAATTCCAGGAATATATGCTGTTACTTCAAATCCTGAAGTTAATCGAACCCGAGCAACTTTTCGAATAGCCGAATTTGGTTTTTTTGGTGTTGTTGTATAAACCCGTGTACAAACCCCACGTCTCTGTGGACAATTTACAAGAGCAGGTGATTTTGTTTTCTTTTTAATTTTGATACGTCTTGAACGAACTAATTGCTGTATAGTTGGCATAAAAGTTTTAAAATATTTTTAGATAAGTTATTGATCAGTTGAGTTTAAACCATATTTTTTCATGAATCTTTCAACTCGTCCTTCACTATCAATCATAACTTGTGATTTTGTATAGAATGGGTGGTTTGCTAACCACATATCTACTTGAAGTTCAGATTTTGTTGAACCAATTAATCCTAATGGCTTTCCATCACATAAAATGGGTGTATTTGGAAACCATGTAGGGTGTAAATTTGTTTTCGGCATAATGTTTTTAATAAAATTTTAACGTTTTGAATATTGAGGGGCTTTTCTTGCTTTTCGTAAGCCATATTTTTTGCGTTCTTTACTTCTTGAATCACGAGTTAAAAATCCCTTTGGTTTTAACTCTATTCGATGTTGTTTATTAATTTTACATAATTGTCTGGCAACGCCCAACTGAATTGCACCAGCTTGTCCTGTTAGGCCTCCACCTTTTACAAATGCAATTATGTCAAATTCTGTATGAAGTTTGACAAGTTTTAGGGGTGCCCAAACATTTGTTAAATATGTATCATTATATTGTAAATATTTATTTCCGGAAACTTTGTTAATTATAATGTTCCCTTTACCCGGAACTAAGAAAACTCTTGCAACAGCTTGTTTCCGTTTTCCAAGTCCAATATCAGTTTTTTGAAAAGTTAAATTTGTCATAAGTATTTTTATTGTTTTGTTTACTTATTATTACAATTGAATTAGATCAATAAATTTGTTTAGAAATTTTAGACACTACGACTATCTAAATTTATTTATGAATTGACTTGAATATTGGAATATAAATTCATGACATCAATTTTTATAGGATTTTGTGCTTGATGAAGGTGATTTTCACCATTGTAAATTTTCAGTCTTCTCATCAATCTTTTTGCTTCCGTTTGTGATAACATTCTTTTCACTGCTCTTTCAATTGCTAATTGAGGTAAAGAATCTATGACGTTTCGAATTTTTAATGAGCGACCTGGTCGACCGGGATTGGAAACAAGATAATGTTTACTTGTTTCATTTAAAATAATTGAATCGGCGTTAATTAAAACTATATAATCTCCTGTATCGACCGATGGATGGTATTGTGGTTTATTTTTACCTTTAAGTAAACCCGCAATTATCGTTGCTAAGCGACCTAAGGTTTGTCCGCTGCAATCAATAATATACCAATTACGATTCTTGTAATTTTTAGTTGGTAAGAATGTTTTATTTAGTGAGTTCATAATTTTTTTTTAATAACTAAAAATAAGCTTATGTAAGCATTATTTTAAGATAATACCTAATTTATTTTTTAATGTCGAAAAGACTTCTAGAGATGACTTTCGACCAAAGTTTTTCAGTTCTTGCAGTTTTTCAGGTGAATATTGTAATAAATCGCCAACTGTATTTATTTGAGCTTTTTTCAAACAATTATATGCTCTAACTGATAATTGCAATTCCTCAATTGCTATATTTGTATAAGGTTCTATATCTATAGATTGACTTTTAGGTTTCGATTCATCAACTTTGGTTGTTTGTTTTTCTTCAACTACTAAACGTTTAAATAAATCAATAGTAACGTTTGCGGCAGATTCAAATGCTTCTTCTGGCGAAATACTACCATTTGTCCAAATATCTAAAAATAACCTTTCCGTCATGTTATTTTCATTATCATAAACATTTTCTATCTTAAAATCAACTTTTTGTACAGGCATAAAAACTGTATCAAGTTGTAAAAAATTTTCATCTTCTTCGGAAAATGTATGAGAGGCCAATGTATAACCTGTACCATATTCAAATTTAAATTCAATCTCAATAACGTTAGCTGTCGAAACCGTCATAAGATAGTGATTCGGATTTACAAGTTCTAAATTTGATGGTAGTTGAATTAAATCTGCTGTGACTACAACTGGTCCTTGAATTTTCAAACGACCAAATTGAGGTGATTTGGTATCACTCCGTAACGCAACTCCTTTTAAATTTAATAAAATTTCAAGAATATCTTCACGAACACCGGGAATAGTAGAAAATTCATGACTTACTCCTGCTATTCGAATAGCAGTAATACCGACTCCACCTAAATCATTTAACAATACCCGTCGTAATTGATTTCCGATAGTAATTCCTTGACCAGATTTTAAAGAATTTATTAAAAATTGTCCATGACAAGCTCCGGATTCGATCTTGTCAGATTTAAGACATTTTATTAAATTGTTATTTATCATTTGATTTTTAAAATTTAAACTCTAAACGCGTCGACGTTTAGGTGGCCGACACCCATTATGTGGTGTAGCTGTAATATCCTTAATCGATGTTATATCTAATCCTGCTCCTTCAATCGCTCGAATTGCAGTTTCACGACCTGATCCTTGTCCTTTCACGAAAATATCAACGCTTTTTATTCCAACATTTGCTGCTTGAAGAGCTGCTTTTTCTGCAGCGGTTTGAGCAGCAAAAGGTGTACTTTTTCGGGCGCCTTTAAATCCTGAACTTCCAGCTGAAGCCCATGAAACTGTATCACCACTTACATTTGTAATAGTTACAATTGTATTGTTAAATGTTGACTGAATATGAACAATACCATTTTTTAAACGACTTTTATCTTTTCGAACTTTTGGTTTTCTAGTTATTTGTGGCATATAAAAATTTCAAATAAATCTAATACTAGTATAAAATTATTTCTTACTTACCTTTACTTTTTCTTACCCGTGACAGTCTTTTTAGCTCCACGTCTACTTCGAGCATTTGTTCGAGTCCGTTGACCTCGAGTGGGTAAACTATTTCGATGTCGTTTTCCACGATGACAGTTTATTTCATTTAACCTTTTAATGTTTAATCCATTAAATCTTCGTAAATCACCTTCTAATTTTAAATTAATATTCTCCAAGGTTTGACGTAATGCGACTGCCTGTTCTGTTGTTAAATCATAGACTCTAGTTTCTGAATCAATCTCTGCAATTTTAATAATTTTTTTGCAGACGTCAGACCAATTCCATGAATGTAAGTTAATGCATATGCAATTTTTTTGTTCCGTGGTAAATCCACACCAACTAATCGTACCATTTTATAAACTCCTTTATAATATTATCCTTGACGTTGTTTATGTTTCGGATTTGAACAAATTACCATAATTTTACCATGTCGTTTAATTACACGACATTTATCACACATTTTTTTTACTGAAGGACGAACTTTCATTTTTTAATTCTTAAATAATAATTTTTAGTTTATTTATATTTTATATCTGGTTCCATAAACTTCTGAAAAGTAAATATTACTAATTTCTCCTTTTAAATCTAACACTACACCGCCCAAAATTAAAAAAGACGTTGTACTCAATCCCTTTAAACTAGTAATATTCAACGTGGATTCAATAAAATTAGGAACAACCGTTATAAATGCAAGTAAAGCTGCACCAAGTAGTGTAATTCTTCCAAGTTCCTTTTTTAGATAGTAGGTTGTTTGGATTCCTGGTCTAACACCTGGAATCTTGACAGTGGCTTTCTGAAGTTCATCCGAAATATCTTTCGGATTTAAAATAATTGATGAGTAAAATGAACTAGAGACAAAAATCAAAATAATATAACTGATCCAATAAAATCCTCTAACCCATGTATTGTCATTATTAATAAAGTCTAACCAACTGAATATTTTTAAATTAACTAGATAATTTGGAATAGCTAAAAAACTCGTTGTTAAAATAATTGGCATGACACCAGCCTGATTCAATCGAAATGGTATATAATTTTTTGTATAAATAGCCACTTCTTCTGGATCATCTCCATACCAAACTTGAACTGGTACTCGATTTAAACGTCTTGCTGAAATTAAACGAATATTGAAAGTACTGTTTTGTAACAAAGTAATAGCATATAATGTTGCGAAAATTAAAATACTGAGTGTTCCTATTGACGTAAGAGAAAGAACAATCGAATTCTTATTGCTTTCTTCAATGATTTTATGACAAATGTTCGGTAAATTTGAAACAATGTTTACATAAACAAATATAGAAGTTCCATTTCCTAATCCATATTCAGTAATTACGTCACTCAACCATAATACAATCATAGCTCCTGCAGTCAACCAAATAACAATTTTAATAGCTAAAATATTATTCCAATCAAATAAAACTGGACGAAGAGATAACGTAATTCCAATACTTTGTATAAATGCTACGGCTAACGTGATCTGACGTGTTAATCGACTAATTAAACGTCGACTGGCAAAATCACCTTCTTTTTGTAATCTTGATAATTCTGGTGAAAGTCCGATAAGAAATTGAATAAGAATACTTGCATTTATGGCTGGAAAAATATTTAACGTAAACAATCCAATAATAAAAACATTATCGCCAAAAAACGTACTTATCAAATTCTGGGCAACGACATTTTGTCGAAGAGCAAAGGCTAAATCGTTATGATCCAGTTCAGGAACCGGAAGAAATGTTCCGCTTCGAACAAATAAAACTATTATACAAGTTATAAAAAAGCGAGGTACTACACGGTTTAGAAGTTTCGAAGTAAGTTTAAATTTCACAGTTTCTTTTCTTATATTTTATAAATTATTTAAAATTCAAGCCACGGATTTGTGTCACTTCTGACTTAGTTGTTAAATTTTCCAAAGCACAAATTGATGCTCTTGCATTATTTAACAAATTATTTGATCCTAATTGTTTTGCAATCACATTTTTCACACCAGCAACTTCTAATACAATACGAACTGCTCCGCCAGCAATTACTCCTGAGCCTTCAATGGAAGGTCGCATAATTACTTTAGATGCTCCAAATCGTCCTGCCACATTATGTGGAATGCTTAAAGATTTAGTAATTGGTAGAACAATTAAATTTTTTCGCCCATCTGCCTTTGCTTTTTTAAATGCATTAACAACATCGTCTGCCTTTGCAACTCCAACCCCAACTTGACCATTTTCATTACCAACCACAACAATAGCACGAAAGCTTAATTTTTTACCACCTTTTGTCACTTTTGAAACGCGACTAACTTTTATTAAGCGTTCGACAAATCTTGATCTACGTTTATTTTTTCTACCTGACTTGTTTTTTCTTGAATCAATATTCATAACATTTAATTTATTTAGATTGTTTCGAAATTTTAAAATTAAAATTGTAATCCACCTGCTCGGGCTCCATCTGCTAAAGCTTTGATACGACCATGATATAAATAAGGACCACGATCAAAGACAATTTTTGTAATATTTTTTTTCAGACTTCGTTCCGCTAATTTCTCTCCTATAAGTCTAGATGCATCACAAGTTCGACCAGTTGTTAACTCAAGTCGAATTGAACGGTCTAAGGTTGAACACGTTAATAACGTTTTTGAAGTTGTATCATCAATAATCTGTGCATAAATGTTTTCATTTGAACGATAAACAGATAAACGTGGTCGTTCCAATGTTCCTTTTATATTACCGCGTAAAGCTTCACGTTTACATTTTTTATATTTATTGGGTTTTAACTTTTTGTTCTTGTTTTTTAATTTTAACAAAGTTCGTCGAGAAAGTTTCATAATTTTATTTATTTTAATGTAAATTGTTGAAATTTAATAAAAAGTAAAAAATTTACTGGTCTATATTTAGACGAGGGAGTTAACGATTCAATTTATTTCCCAGCTTTTCCAGCTTTACGAATAATTTGTTCATCTTTATAAAGAATCCCTTTCCCTTTATAAGGTTCTGGTTGTCGCCAAGCTCTTATCCTAGAAGCAAATAAACCTAATAATTCTTTATCACATGATTTTAAATTGATTGTAGTATTTTGAACAACTTCAATAGAAACTGAGTCAGGAATAGCAATTTTAACCGGATGGCTATATCCTAAACTTAGAATAATGTCTTTACCTTGAACTGAAGCTCTGTACCCAACCCCTTTTAGGACTAAAGTTAGTTGAAATTGCTCAGAAACTCCAATAATCATATTGTTTATTAAGGTTCGATATAATCCATGTAATGAACGAAGATTTCGAGTTTCATTTTTTAAACTAATTTTTAGTATGTTCTCATCTCGTTGAACATTTATAGTCTCGGGAATTATTCGTTGTAATGTACCAAATTTTCCTTTTACAATCAATTCTGAACCATCCCAATTTATATCAACATTAGTGGGGATAGTAATTGGTGATTTTCCTATACGTGACATTTTTGAAACTCCTTATTTACCAAATATAACATAATACTTCACCACCAATACCAAGTTCTTTCGCTTTTAGGTTTGTCATCACACCTTTTGATGTTGATAAAATTGCAATCCCTAAATTATCTAGAACTTTTGGTAATTCTTTCGAATTAGCATAAACACGTAAACCTGGTTTACTAACTCGTTTAATTTTATTAATTACAGATTTTCTAGATTTGCCCATATATTTCAATGAAAGTAATAAGTATGATAGCTTATTTTCTTGATAATCTTCGAAATCTGTAATAAACCCTTCTTCTTTTAAAATAGTTGCAATAGCTAATGACATTTTTGTAGCAGGAATCTGAACAATTTGGTGCTTTACCATATTCGCATTTCGGATTCTTGTTAACATATCTGAAATAGTATCAGTTACCATAATTTTATTCTTGTCAAATATATTTTTATTTAATTTATTCTTGCGACCAACGTTTTCGTCTTAAATGTCTCTTTCTGTCCCAAACTTGACTAACTTCTGAGAATGAAGAGTATTTATCATAATATCCACAATCATTTAATGGGAATCGTAAAAATTTAAAAAGAATCATTCCATTTAAAATTTTATCCATCGATTTGGATTGGTATCTTGGAGAAGAATGTTCCAAAACAATATTAATTGTAAATCCCTGTGTTTGATCAACATCATCATAATTTATTTCGGGAAAAATTAATTGTTCTTTAAGACCAAATGTATAATTTCCTGCTTTATCAAAACTTCGTAGAGATAAACCACGAAAATCACGAATTTGTGCGAACGTAAAAAATAATAATTTTGTTAAAAAAGCGTACATCTTTTCGCCTCTTAATGTGACACTTAAACCTAGTTCCATATTTTCACGAATTTTAAAGCCTGCGATTGCTTTTTTTGACCGTGTAATAATTGGTTTTTGTCCAGTAATATTTTCAAATTCTTCAATATTTTTTTTCAAAACAGTTGTATTTTGGGCCGTTAATCCAAGACCTCTGTTAATTTGAATTTTCTTTAATTTTGGAACCGTATGAGGATTTTTAAATCGAGAAGGGCTATTTTTTATTAAAATCGGTTTAATCCCATCTTTATATTCTTTTTTTATGTCTTCAAGTAAATTGTGAATATCACCAATTTCTTCTAATGAATGTTGATTTAGCATATTAAGATATTTCTGTTTAATTTATTCGGACATTTGAATGATGAATAGGCGCTTCAAACTGTTTAATTTCACCTATTTCATTCTCTGCAGTTGGCTTCACATGTTTAAATTTTAAATTTATTCCTTGTACAATAACTTTTCCAGTCTTTAAGTCTATTTTAGTTATTTCTCCTGTTTCATTTTTATGAAAACCAGAAATGATCGTTACTTGATCACCAACTTTTACATGAAGTTTTTGTTTTTTTACCATTTATAAAACCTCCGGTGCTAATGAAACAATTTTTGAAAGATTTTTATCTCGAATTTCTCGGGCAACTGGACCAAAGACACGAGTACCACGAGGGTTATTTTCAGCATTAACAATTACTGCAGCATTATCATCAAATCTAATATACATTCCATCTTGTCGACGGATAGTTTTTTTAGTTCTTACAATGATTGCTTTGACTACATCAGAACGTTTGATTGGCATGTTTGGAATTGCTTCTTTTACAACGGCAATAATAGTATCACCAATTTCAGCATATTTTTTATTTCCACCTAATATTCGAATACACATGACTTTTCTCGCACCTGTATTATCAGCTACGGTTAAAATTGTTTGAGGATAAATCATAAAATATTATTTAACTGATTAACGATGATTTTGAAATAATTTCAATTAATTGCCAACGCTTCCTTTTACTTAAAGGTCGACATTCTTGAATTAATACTTGGTCTCCAATATTGCATTTTTCTAATTCATCGTGCGCTAAATATTTTTTAGTTTTAATCAATGTTTTAGAGTACATTGGATGAGGATATCTATTTTCAATTTTGACTACAATTGTCTTCTGCATTTTATTACTAATTACAATACCAACTTGTTGTTTAACTGGCATTTTTTAACTCCTTAAATTCCAAATTATTTATTAATTTCATCTGTTTGCTTAATGGTTTTTTCTAACCGTAATGTTAAAAGAGTCTTTAAATGAGCTAACCGACGTTTTGTGTATTTTATTTCATGTGATTTTAGATTTTGTCGTGTCGCTTTTTTAAACCGTAAGTTAAATAGTTTGTTTTCGGTTTCAGTAATTGCGTCTGAGATTTCTATATTTGAAAACGAAAGAACGTCATTGAATTGAGGTAAACTCATAGCTTATTTAATTTTATCCTTATTTATAAATTTTGTTTTTAAAGGTAATTTATAAGAAGCTAGACTTAATGCAGCTTTTGCAACTTCTTCTGGAACGGAACTAATTTCAAAAATAATTGTTCCTGGTTTTACTACGGCCACCCAATAATCTACAGCACCTTTACCTGATCCCATTCGCGATTCTGCAGCTCGAGCAGTTACACTTTTATCTGGGAAAATACGAATCCATAATTTTGCACCACGTTTCGTATAGCGAGTAATTGTTCGTCGAGCTGCCTCAATTTGACGTGAAGTAATCCAATTGGGTTCTAAAGCTTGTAAACCAAAACTTCCAAAGCAAATTTTATTTCCACGTGTTGCTTTTCCTCGCATACGTCCTCGATGGTACTTTCTATATTTTGTTCTTTTTGGACTTAACATAACAAATTAATGTAATAAAAATATAAATTGTCTTAATAACTATTATTTAGATAAAATTTCACTTTTAAAAAGCCAAATTTTAATTCCTAGAACGCCATAAATAGTATTGGCTTCTGTCGTTGCATAATCAATATCAGCACGTAACGTTTGTAATGGTACCCTTCCTTCTCTAACCCATTCACTTCTCGCAATTTCTGCCCCATTTAAACGACCAGATACTTGAATTTTAATACCATTTAAAGGTGGGATTTTTATAATTTCACCATTTACTTTTATTGTTTGACGCTGTGCTAATTCTAGTACAGTTCGAGTAGCTTTTCGAAATGCAACCCGGTTTTCTAATTGTTTTGCAACTAAATTGGCTAATAACTTAGCGTCACGATTTACCCATTCCATTTTGATTTCAGAAATCTTAACTATCAATTCCCGTCCGGATGGTAATAATTTTTTAAGATCCATCAATAACTTTTTGAATCCATTTCCTGCTTCACCAACTAATACTCCTGGTTTCCCAGTTTCTATAATCAATTTAACTTGATTTTGTGATATATTTCGACGAATCTGAACCTTTGAAATCGAATTGACTCTTGCAATTTTATTTATATAAGTCCGGATTTTGTCATCTTCTTCTAAAATGCTAGCATACTGATTAAAATTAGCATACCAGACAGATTTATGTTCTTGTACGATACCTAATCGAAACCCTAAAGGATGTGTTTTTTGACCCATGTAGAAATTTTTTTAATTTAAACTCATAAATTTATAATTTAGTTTTTCTCTTTCATTACAACTGTGATATGACAAGTTGGTTTTAAAATTTTATATGCTCTTCCTTGTGCACGCGGACGAATTCGCTTTAATTTAGGACCTTCATCTGCAAAAATTTGATCAATAATTAGCTTTTTTTTATCTAATTTATAATTATGTTTAGCATTTGCTGCTGCAGAGTGAACTACTTGCCAAATAGGTCCACCCGCGTCATAAGGTAAAAATTCTAAAATCATTAAGGCTTCTTGATAAGAGCGACCTCGAATTTGATCGATCACTCGTCGAATTTTATGTGGAGACATCCGGATATATTTTGCTACTGCTTTTACAGATTGCGAATTGGCCATAATAAATTAATTAATACATGTATTTTTGGTTTATAAAAGTAATTTTTTCTAGTCTAATCCAAGAGTTACCACAAAGGTTCAGGTTTCTTAACAGGAAGTTTTGTTGTATAAAAAAGTTTAATGGTTATATAACTAAATTGTTCGGGATTTGAACTATTTTTAGCTAAAAATTTATTAACTTTGGATTCTTGGTTAATATAAATATCGCCTATCCATATATCAAAAAAATCAATGGAAAAATTATTTTGTAGATAAAGAATTGGTGAATAAATAATAGACAATAGATTATTGCGTTCAACTGGTTTTGATTTTAAAGAATAGAGAATATCATCAATTGCATGATACAAATACTTATTCTGGAAATTATTTAACATGATTTTATCAATCACTGATAGTTCCTTTTCATATTTTATGTAAAACGTTTTTGATTTAAGTTCGTTCAAATTAGGATATGAATGATTCCATCGAGTGAATAATTGTTTACCCTCATATGGTAATTTTAGTTTTTCATTAATTTCAATATGCTCTAAACCCCTAAAATCTTCTTTATGAGCAGATAATGCTATCCAATCACTTACAACATTTTCATTTTGTTGATGGATATCCATTTTCGTTTCTTTTTTTTGATCTTTCTGATTATAATATATGGATGATTCCTCCATACATTTACAGTTACGTTCGTTAATAGTTCTACTATTCAGTGGATTTTCAATTTCTTGTGTCAGATAACGGACTAGATTCAAAGTCATTAGTTTAAATTGATTAATTAACGTTTTGATTTTCTGTCAGCTTTAACGTGAGTTTTAAAATTCCTTGTTGAAACAAATTCCCCTAGTTTATGTCCAACTAATTGATCCGAAATAAAAATTGGTACATGTTGTTTTCCATTGTAAACTGCAATTGTAAACCCAACCATCGCTGGTAAAATTGTTGAAGATCTTGACCAAGTAGTAATTGTCTCTTTTTTATTTGCTTTATTCATTTTATCAATTTTCTTTAATAAATGATAAGCAACAAACGGACTTTTTTTTAATGATCGTGCCATTTTAAATCTTTTTGTTAATATCTTAAATAATTATGTTATACACGTCTTCGAAGAATATATTCATCACTTAATTTATTCTTTTTTCGTGTTTTAATACCTAATGCAGGTTTTCCCCATGGTGTTAACGGACGTGTACGTCCAATTGGTGCTCTTCCTTCACCACCTCCATGTGGATGATCGCATGGATTCATAACAGATCCACGAACAGTTGGGCGTTTTCCAAGCCAACGAGTTCTACCTGCTTTTCCACTTTGAACTAAAAATGCATCATTATTACTTATTTCACCAATTGTTGCAAAACATTCTTTACGAACTAATCGAATCTCTTTTGATGGTAGACGTAATGTGATATAATCGCCTTCTTTTGCTAAAATTTTTGCAGACGTACCGGCTGCACGAACAAGCTGGCCGCCTTTATTCGGAATAAGTTCAATATTGTGAACTGATGCTCCTAGCGGAATCTCACTCAAAGGTAATGTATTTCCAATAGTTAATGGAGAGTTTAATCCTGATAGTATATTATCGTTGATCTGTAAACCTTTTGGGTGTAAAATATAACGTTTTTCTCCATCTTCATAAGAGATCAAGGCTATTCGTGCATTTCGATTCGGATCATATTCAATCGTTGTAACAGTTCCATTAATTCCATATTTGTTACGATTAAAGTCAATTAAACGATAACGTCGTTTATGACCACCACCGCGATGACGAATTGTAATCACACCTCGATTATTTCGTCCTTTATGACGATGATTCTTTCGGATCAAACTTTTTTCTGGTGTAGCTTTTGTAATTTCTGTAAAAGCTGAAAGAGCACGATGTCGTGTTCCGGGTGTATACGATTTATAAAGACGGATACTCATAAACTTTTCTTTTTATATTTATTAATTTTCGGTAAATAAGTCTATTACATCACCTTTGGCTAAACTTACGATTGCTTTTTTATATTGTGGTTTCCATCCAATATATTTACCTACACGTTTTTTCTTACGAGGGAGACGACAACTATTTACTTTTATAACTTTTACATTGAATAAATATTCAATTGTGTTTTTAATTGTAACTTTATCAGAATTTCGGTCAACAATAAAACTATATTGATTATTTTCTAAAAGTCTTGTTGCTTTGTCAGTTATAAGAGGATATTTAATAATATTTGCATTACTACTAGTCGATGAATTAATCACAATAAGTTTCCTTTATATCGTTTATTGACAATGAGCTTAATATAATTTGTTTTGCTTTTAATACACTAAAAGTATTTAAATTTGAGGCTAAAATTAATTCAACATTTTTAAGATTTTGGGTTGCTAATTTCAATGGTAATGTTTTTTTTGAAACAATTAATAAAACCTTTTGATTTAAATCAATATTACACTTTTTACATATTTGTAAAAAATTTTTTGTCTTCAATTCTTGAAGTGTATTTTCTAAATCTTCAATAACAATAACATTATTTTTTTTATTGTATAAAAGTGTTTGTAATGCTAATCGACGTTCTTTTTTATTTAATTTTAAAGAAACTGTTTTCGGTTTTGGACCAAAAATTACACCCCCACCTTTCCATAAAGGTGATCTATTCGAACCGGCTCGTGCACGACCAGTCCCTTTTTGTTGCCATGGTTTTCTACCACCACCTCGAACTTCGCTTCGAGTTCTTGTTGCCACTGTACCTTGTTTTTGAGAACTTAAATGCCTTAAAAGATCTTTATGTAGTACATAATTCCCTGATTTTTCGAGAATATTTAACGTCAATTCATACGTTAAATCTAATGAGTTTCCATTTGTGTCAAATGGAGTATATTTTAGAAATTTTTGAACAGTCATACTTAATTTTACTAATATAATTTTTCTAATTTGAAGGAGTAATACTTAATAAGTTTCCAGGTTTTCCAGGAACTGACCCTTTAATAATTAATATATTTTCTTCCAAACTCAATTGAATAACTTTAAGTTTTTTAATTGTTGTAAGTTTATTCCCTAATTGACCAGCCATTTTTTTACCAGGTAAAACACGTCCAGGTGTTGTGCCCATTCCAATTGAACCAGGTGCTCGATGGTTTTTTGAACCATGTGTCATTGGACCACGTGTAAAATTATGGCGTTTTTGTAATCCGGAAAAACCTTTCCCGATAGTTTTACCTTTTATATTTACTAGTTGATCTATGGCAAGTAAATCTACATTTAAAACTTGACCAACTTCAAATTCCGTTACATTATCAATGCGAAATTCTTTTAAATATTTCAGTGGTTGAATATTTGATTTTCGCAAATGCCCTAATTCTGATTGAGTTAATAACTTATTTGAAATATTACTATACCCAACTTGTATAGCATCATAACCATCTTTTACTTTTGTTTTAATTTGTGTAACGATACATGGCCCAACTTTTATGATTGTCACAGGAACAATATTACCTGATTCGTCAAAAATTTGTGTCATACCAATTTTATTACCTAATAAACCTATGCTCACAATAGTTCTCCCAATATTTTTAATTCTATTTAATTAACACGACACTGATTGAAAATTAGAACTTAATAAATT
>Ga0115100_10158149_pt1 | contig 17148 bp, 1 predicted proteins | sample MBTome_3_FD_89642 | JGI IMG/M metagenome (GOLD analysis project Ga0115100, IMG submission 89642) | Marine eukaryotic communities from Pacific Ocean to study complex ecological interactions - MBTS_2Apr14_M1_3um Metatranscriptome... | ecosystem: Environmental > Aquatic > Marine > Oceanic | place... | reverse complement strand
TCATCTGTTGGACATTTGACTGCATTAGAACCAACGGCTTTACTAATATGTATTTGTCTGGCAGCACACCGACTACCAGCCCGAACTGCTCTTTTTTTCTTAACCTCCAGGTCACGAGCACGAGTCACAGTGCACCAACTACTTTCTCAGGATCTGCACTGCAACTGTATAAACGCTGTGAGTAGTGTCTTACATCGTCTCCTCGACTCTGCACCACCACCTACTTACTGGCCGTCATAATACGCTAGAACCAGCAAAGCCTTGAAGTGGTCATCGGCACCACAATAATCTTGCTTCAGACCCTCAGCTGTGATTTGAACATCGATTGCGTTGTTCATCACAGCACCTGTAACATCGTACTGACGAAGTACATGGTGATATTTGTCACATTGATCATTACAAGTCTCCGGTGGCTGCGCTATCATGTCTGAAGGGATGCTGATCGTGCCTGCCTTCATGCTCCTTATCCTGGCCAAACCGTTGCACTGCACTTCGGTTGAAAGGGTGTATGATGTCGTGTTGGGGAGGGCTGGAATGCCTGAGATGGAAGCTGTACAGCTGCAATTGTACCCTGGAGTGCTTGTGGTATTCGTTTGGGGCAGAGCGACAAGACTGGAACTGTTGCACGTGCACACAGCCGTCACGCTATCGAAAGCCGTATGAACAACCTTGGCTCTAGTTTCCTCTGGAATCTCGACGAATGCCCCAAGTGGCTTAAGCTTGCTATTGATTCTTTCGCTGGTTAGACCACTTGCGACGAAAGATGGGGAAGTCCAGTCGTCGACATCAACCGTGACCACCATCTTGAGACGGCGTGATTTGTCCGAACCTGATTTGACTGACTTCACATAAGAACTCGATCGTGCGAAAGCCGTCACACTCAGGACTTCCCTAATGTTGATCGACACCTTCGAGTGATCGACGCCACCAGCGGCTGCGACGGCTTTGAGATATGTGTACCCATCATCGTTGACGGCCGCGGTCGTTTGACCGTCCCACGACGTCCGACTTGTGAACATAGTAAGCTGAACTTGGGTATTTCCTACGGAACCCTGCTCTTTGATAGGCATGGCATTACCTGACAAGGCAACAGATGGAATGCTTACTTGGCCGCTGGCCATGACATTGACGGTCTGTGCAGGTTGATTGATACGAGCATTAGAGAGAGTCACAGAGAAGACAGTCTCTTCGTGAGACTTGACACAGCCCTGTACGGTGCAGGTGAGTCTTCCTGACCTCCGATTCCATGCACACACGCTTGTTATTTTTGCCTTGTTGTGAATTACAGGGTTCGAGTACATACCGTAATCGGACACAGTTGCGCCACATCCAGGTTTCTTATTTGAGGTGTTGTTGATTACGCAGTTAATGCATCCGCAGGCAACAACTTGTTGCTCTTGCTCGATCGGGCATGCTCGTGGACAACGCACCTTGAGTGCATGATTGTAGCCCTCTCCAGGTGTTGTGACCACAACGGACGTGACTCCACCCTCCGAAACGACACACTTGCCCGTTAGTCCTGACCCTGTTTCACTATCGACAGCGAAGTCTCCTGACTGGAATCCTGAACCACTCTGAGTTACGTCAACAGCACTCACTGTGCCCAAAGGACAAGCCTTCCTCCCGTCCGTCCACTGACCTGTTTTGACGTCAAGGGTTGCGCAACCGGTCGCCATATCGAACGCGGTTACCTTGGTGTAGCGCTCAGCACAACTACCATCGGGGAAGAAGAGTACAGTGCCGGTGGGATCAGCTTTTACCCCACGAATCAGTACCTTGTTGTCCTGCAAAGCGCAGGTGTGGCTGAAGGATAAGGTCAAGTCCGAAGAGAACATGAACAATCCTGCACTTCCTTTCTCCATTGTCACAGGAAGCGCCGGCGAGTCCTCCGTTGTAGAACCTACAAGCCCTTCGAGCGTAATGACCGAATTACGGCTTTCGCACAATACTGTACAGTGAGGCTGCAGGGTGATAGTTATAGTATTGATGCTTCCACCAACACTGCTGCTCGAGTGAATAGCAGCTCTGTTAAACGATGCCGGTGTAACTTTCATTGGAGCATTCAGACCCTCACATTGATCCATGCATGCAGATTCATGCGGAACATCGCCGGTGGCAGAAACATCCACCCGTTCCACAGCTGGCTGAGAATACCTGGGATTCGTCAGGTCGAACGAGACCACAGTGATGTTTTGAGGATGCAATGTTGCCTTGGCAGCAACCTTCAGAACGAGTGTGCCGGAGCTTTGCACCCAACGAGCTTTAGATTCAAAAACTGGCGCTCCAGCAAGCAAAGTGACAAGGCTATCGTGCGTAATCGAGCCTCGCAGTCCTGAGATGGTGACCTCCGAATTCTTAGCTCCAGTCAGTGCAAACTTGGGCTGAAGAGAAACGGTAATCGTATTCACGGCGCCTGTGCATGCTGCGCTCTGGCATACCTTTTTGATGACGAAAGACGCCGAGTGAGTGATCGTAAGAGGACACTGATATGTGCCTTGGAATTCCTTCTTGACGGGAAGGGGCGCTGGCAGGAAATCAAAGAATTCATCGCAAGAGACAGTCTCGATGCTCAGAGTTTGGCAATCTTGTGGTTCGAAGGCGTTCATGAAGGTGACTGTGAACTCCACCAGCGTGTTTGCTGCGATCTTGTTAATACCAACAACAAGCCTTGGGGCATTAGGTGTCGATCCATCTAAGTATGGACATCTCATGGCCTGAGCACACTGAGCACATTTCTGTAGTGCTTCAGCTGGTGATCCACCGCACGACGACATGTTGGTGACCAGGACAGCTTCTCCGCCCTGAATAACATTGATTTGAGGAACCCCTGAGCGCGATCCATCGCTCAGTCGCATGCCATTTAGACCCGTGACAACTAGGGCAACATGACCCAACGCAGAATCTAAAGCCACTGTAGATTTGAAGCTGATGGTAAGCATGTTTGGTGATCCAGGACGTTCACTGTTTAGTTTCTGGTACACAGACCTTGAGTATAGCTTTCCCTTCAACACAGCCAAGGGCGCCGCATATCCGGGGTTGGCATCCACATCCTTGCCCTCATCATCCACAGTCTGTATCTTCGTCTTAATATCTGGATTCATGGCCTTGGGAGGAATCGCGATGCCTGAGGCTTCTATGTACACACGCGGGCTGACCTGCTGTCTGACTGGATTGGTAATCTTGAAGCCCAAAGTAAATTTTTCACCAGCGTTCGTGTCAGCGATAGTCTTGAGAACAATGCTTGCCATGTCCTCGTGCCAAGAAGCGTTGAAATTAGGTGAAGCTTCTACAAGCCCCCCGAAGTTCTTGGCTCCGGTTAAACCAGAAATGGTGATTTTGGTCTCAGGGTCATGTGCTGGCAAGGGAATGTTGGTGCTGATTGTTACAGTAATGATGTTCGAAGCTCCGGGCTCCGCCGTATGTTGTCCAACATTGAGATCAACAAACTGGTTCGGAATTTGCAATCCCCTCACGTACATAGGCGTAGCATCCTCTGGAGTACCTGACTGAAGGTCTGACGGCCCAACTTGCAACAAATTTCTCTCCACTTCCACTTCCGGTATGGTAATGCCTAAACTTTTGACGAAGATATTCGGCGACATTTGTGCGTTAACAGGATTCTTTACATTGAAACTGAACCAAAGGAGTTGCTGGCTAGACACGCCTTCAGTGTATGGAATACCGTTGGCTTTAATTGTCAAACGCAGTTCACCAGACTTGGCATTCCACTCACGCAGTACGGTTGTATTGTCTCCAACAGCAAGACTGCCCGCCTTAACATCAAAGGATGCAAGATTGTCTGACATGCAAGCACCGTTAAAAGGCCCGAGAATGATTATAAGATCACATTTCGTGTTCAGGGGAACGGATGATTGCAAAGAGACCGTGATTGTGTTGGTTTTCGACGGATACGGTGTGCTTTGGAACACATTACCCACGCGCGGCGCGTTTGTCGCCAAGAAGTTGGCACTCGTCACCGTAATAGGCCGTCTGTTGTCCCGAGCCGGCATAATCATGCGCTGATCTGGCAATAGCATCCCAGGCCCAACGGTGTTTGCTTGAGACTGGAAGCTCCAGATCAAACTACTAGTCGTCCCGAAACTGATACTCACCGGATTGGCGTCAGTCTGTTGACTCGGATTCGTGACGTGGAAAGAAAAGGATAAGAGAGTATCGGCGGGGAAATCGCTGGTCATATCTAGAACAAGGAGGGCATTCTCGTCTGATTTGGACCAACTGCCCGTAGTATTCAAGTATGACGTGATAGACGTGTTGGTCGAGTTGTCATCGAATATCTTGATCTTGCTGGCACTATGGACGTCCGGCAGCAGACCTGAAATTGTTATTTTTCCTTTGCAAGCCCGCACAACTTTGGACCCTTTCATCGTAACAGTGATTGTATTGGTCTGGCACGGCATGTGTGTCGACTGCGATATTTGAGCCAGATCGAGCACAGTATTTGATATGGACATGGGTTGCTTCACACCGACGTCTTCTCGCATTCTAGTTTGGACTATGTTGATCCCGTGCGCCTCAACCATTGGCACTGTACGCGGCGGTTGCAAGGCCGGATTCTGGATCTTAAATGAGAATACCAGCCCATCGCCTCCCGGAGTCGATGGGACTTGTGCAAGCTTTATGATTATGTTGTAGGTACCATCCTCCTGGTTCATTATCCACGTTCCATTAGAGCCTTGGATCTGTGGAACATTGCTCTGTCCATCAGCTGCGCGTATTGAGATGCTATCCGGAAGAGGGTGAATTGCTCCCTTCAGCCCGCGAATAGTGATGTCCGTCGAAATCGTAGCCATTCCATCAACTGCATATGCGACCTCAGGATAAAGCGGAACATTAGTCGACAATGTGATTGTGATCATGTTTTCATCACATGGAAGGTTTGAGCTCTGGGATATTTCCTTGACGCAGAAAGCTGCTGACCATACCACCATCGGACAAGCATCACCTGCGTATGCGCCTGGGATTGTTCGTGATAGATCAGTGGTCTCATCTCCCACCATTGCAGTTCCTCTTGCGCTCGACATCACAGGGATACTCCTCTTCTCACCCTTACAAGTTGCGATCTTGGTTGCATTGATGTGAACTGGGGCGCATAGCTGAGCATCCACAGGATTCGACACCTTGAAGCAGAAGGTGTGGTTAGCTGCACCACAAAAATCAAGGTCCGAGACGACATTCAGGGAAAGAACCTTCTCACAATTATTCCAGGTTCCGTGACCTGCAGTGCCAGTAAGACTGGCAAAGAGTGCTGACGAGCTCCCCGACAACGGCATGTCACCATCACGCGCAATTGCTCCATGTAGCCCATGAATCGCGAACGCGCTGCCGACAACCATGTGCGTATTGGTGCTGATGGTTACGCACAGCTCATTAGCGTTGAGGCCTGTGGCACCAGGGTAAGGTGACGATTGACCGATTTTCTTGACAGTGAACACCGGCCGCTCGACTTCGAACGGTTTAGCACAATCGTCGTCCGGCATTTCCAGTGAAGATTTAGGAATTTGCACGGGGCCCGTCGCATGAATCGAAGTGCTAGTCGGCAACGAATGTCTGAGACTTTCAACATCATTTGTTATAGTAAAAGTGATATTGTACAAGGTGCATGCGACCAGATCTTGCTGTACGTTCAGTGTCAGCACCTTATTCGACCAAGTCGGTGCGAACCACGGCAATGTGCCATATTGGACAACGCAGACATCTGATGGCATGTCAAACTCGATTGCAATGACCTGCGTTGAGCTGGCGGGAATCGGAACGTTTGCCATGAGCTGCACGGTGATGGTATTATTGCAGCCAGCCAGACAGGAGCTCTGGGAAATCTTCTTCGCGGTGAAAGTTGCTGTTCCCGCTGCACCATTTCCGCAAGAACCACCATGAACTTGGAGCGGATAGGACGACACGCTGCAGGTCCGCAAGGGCAAAGACGTGACCTGTTTTTTGTCGAAGCAAGCCCCAGCACCCGACGCAGAGCACACAGACCTGGTTGTGAGCTCAACGAATGTAGCTGGAACTTCATTCTGGCAGTTTCTGTTCCGGAGAGTGAATATCAAGTTGTATGGCATGCAGGCGCTGGTGTCGATCGGAATATCTACGGAAAGTTTTCCTGTTTCGGAGTTCCATTCGGCCTTCGTTGAAATCCCTCCAAAGATCACATCGAGTTGTCCAGATGGCGTTTGGCTCCCATGACCAGTCGTCAAGTCAAGGATCAACCGTGGCGAGTCTGTCGAGGACAAGGGCACATTTGTCTGTATTGTGAGAGTAAGCTGGTTATCTGACGAGGCCCATGCAGATGTATGATTGAGAGTAGCCTGCGTCACGTTGGGCTTCATCACAAGAAGCGGTGCCCTGTGTCCGTACAGCACACCGCAATTCATTTTGAGACTTGACGTGTCATGCACCATACGTCGACGGGGAATAACCAGCACGTTGTTCTTGCAGGACGAACTGCTGCAGTATCCCTTAGCACGGATGCAAACGGGTTGGGCTGACTGCGCGCACTGCGGATTCTTAACATCGAAACCGAACGTGTAGAAAGTTCCTGCCGTCATATTCTTTACAACATACAATTTCAACAATTTTTCGTCGTCATCCCACATTCCTGTCCCTCCAAGTCCTTCCAAGTTGTGAGCAAAATGTAGCTCGTCGCCAAGACTTGAATTGAAACTATCATCTGTGTCATGTAGTTTGATAGGACCGGACGACGAACACGCACTGTTGAGCACTGAGATAGTCACAAGACCGCCGATTGGAATGTCGACATTTGTCCGGATAGTCACCGAAATTCTGTTCATTTGACCTGGATAGGAATTATTTTGGCCGATATTGCGTGTCAAGAACGCAGGAGCATGCACACGCAATGGCTCTGCGTCACGCTTCCCTGCTTCGTAAACAACACCACGCGTGCTTCCTACCTCTTCAGAGTCAGCAAGCATCAGACACTTTGAAACACTTCCATCTGTACAGTCTTTTACCATCTTCTGTTTCGCGATGGGAATATCAGACACCTCCACCTCAATAAGCGGCGAGGGCTGAGAATCTGTGGGGTTGATTAGACTGAAGGTAAACGATGCTATGGCTTCCTGAAGCATTTCACCGTGAGGCGATACAATAAGGGCCCCGTCCTCTGCAATCCACGTTCCATTGCCGTTGAAGACAGAGGATCCGTTTCGGCCTGTCAATTTCACATTTTTGTCCGCCACACAAGCAGATTCAAAGCCTGAAATCGTGATCGTGGGCTTGCAATGCACGTGATTTGCATGCAAGGGTACATTTGCTGAGAGAGATACTGTGATGGTGTTTTTCGCACAAGGCCATGGGGTGGACTGCACCACGTCCTTAACACTAAGCTCAGCTACCATCACCTCGATGATATCACCTGGTATCTGCTGCACCGTTGTTCTCTCCACAAGCGTGCACATAAAAGTATCTAGGACACCTTGAATCCGAAGAGATACACCTTTTGCTTGCACAGGGGTCCTCGGGTTGATCACGGTGAAATTGAACACGACACCGGCGTAAGCCTCCACCCTACCTTCTACTTGCGTCACAAGGGTTCCAGAATCGATCGAAGGATCGAACAGACCTGTCTTTCCCTTGATGTGCGGACCAACGACTGACAGGTTGGACCTTAGTGTCAATGTATCATGTATCCCGGAGAGTACGAGCGACATAATGTCACCGTCAGGAACTGGCACATTGAAAGAAAGGCTGACAGTGATCACGTTGTCGGCACATGGGTATTTGCTAGACTGATAAATAGATGTTTCTTGCCAAGATGGGCATCGGATGTGCAGTGGTTCGAGTTCTTGCGCAACTGCGCGTGTGACACTGGAATCTAGGAGGGTAATGTTACGGGCCGGAAGTACCATTGCGTTGACCCTCCCAAAGCAGCTGACGTCAGCACTAATCTTTACATTTGAAATGGGGGAATCCTGGCAGCAACACGGATTCTTGAGGTCGAATTTGACGATACAAGTGGAGCAGGCGGGCTGCTTAGAGATCAACTGGAACACAAGCTTCCCTGAGGCTTGATCCCACTTGCCGACTGTACGCGTTCCACATACATCGACAGGTAGCACAAGCGTCGATGTGGTATCCGACCCAGTGAGGCCTTCCACGGTGATTTGTGTAGTCGGAAGCATGTCTACATTGGTGTCCAGCTCGATGCTGATGCTGTTGTTTTGGCACGGGAACGGATTTGACTGCCATATGTTGTGAGTAACGAAGGTCGGCTTGGTGACCTGGAGCGGTCTGGCGTCTCCGGCCTGAGAATGACACGTTTCAGTTTTGTTTTGATCAGGGACCAATACCATACTGTACGTGCAAGCACCGGTTTTACAACAGGTGGCCTCCACTGTGACTTGTCTCGCCGATAAGTCGCACGAAGGATTCATCAGCTCGAAACTGAATATGTATTGCACTCCGGCGATGCTCTCGGCTTGCACTGTTAACAGTAGACTTCCTTGCTTATTCCATTCGCCGGTGGACCCGAACACGCTTACAGCAGTTCTCGGGTCCTCAGCAGTGCCCGCGTCTTTGATTGACAGGGCGGAGGTTGAATCCGTAGCTGACTCGCTCAGGCCAGTGAGAGTTAGCTTACTGCCAACCGTGAGCGGAGTCTTAGTTGCAACCGTTACAGTGATTGTATTGTTAGACGAAGGGAACGGCGTGCTCTGCCCAATTGCATGCTGTATGGCAATAAACCCAGGTTGGTACGTGAGGAGTGGGTATGCATCACCTAGATTAGCCTTGCCGTAAGTGATAGTAGTGCCTTTATTGTAGACCTCGTCACTGTACCCGTAGTAACCGCCGTCACTGCCTGAGTCAAATACTGTGTAGAAGTCTCGGTCGAGCATCTGACGTGCAATCGAGACACACGTACCGCAGTCCCCAACAGCGGTGCAGTTGTTGCATGGAGCAGAGATGCCACTGACCTTCACGCACACAGGTGGTGATGGCCTTGAACAGCATGGATTTTTCACAGTGAAATGGAAAATGAAACGAGTGAAAGGAGGAATGGCCGACCCCGAAATTTTGCATGTGAGTTTCTTCAGCTCTGAATCCCAAATACCGCTGCCTGCGGGTGCTGTGTACAATGCTGCATTATCTCCAGGACCCAAGAGCTGATTTGACCCCGTAGCCTCGGACGGGCTGGTTGTTTTTAACTCAACATCAATATACCCAGACGGCAAATCGATACCGTCCAGGTTAGTCAATGTGATAGCGGCATTCATAGGCAAAACAACATTTGCCAAAAGCGTCACGGTTAGAATGTTGTTGGTCACACACGGATACGGCCTGCTCTGACCAATCTGGTTTTCAAGAAACTCAGGAGGTCGGACTTTGAGCGGTTCCGCATCCATGTCATCGACACTGCATGATAGAGGCTTGTTCGCACAAAGATTCAGGGCAGCTTTGTCACTGAACGCTTGGCACTTCACAGACAGCGTTCCAGATATTGGGATTCCGGTGGCGCTGATCCGAATCGGAGGAGAAGACTGACCAAACGAAGGGTTCCTGAAATTAAAGCTCATTACATACTCTGCATCCACCTCCGTATCTGCTTGTACTCTGAGAGTGAGCTTACCACCATGGACCAGACGTGCAGCATCGTATTCGTAGCTCCATGATCCAGTGTTGCCGAACTTCTGCAACGCTGATGCGTCTGTAGCAGCACCATTTGTAATTGCTACTTGATTTAGAGCCAGCGTACCATCCGAATAGCAAGCAGCAGGATATGTACCGCCATCTGCTACAAAATCCGGGACACCCTGCATGCAGGCCTGCTCCAGATTCGATATCACCACAGCACTATCACATGCGATTCGTAGGGGGACATTGGATGATAATGTAACGGTAATAGTGTTCTCTGCTCCAGGCCATGGAGTGGCTTGACACATCTTGGCCTTGATGGCTCCCGGGCGAACATACAAAGGTGCAAAATCCACATTACCGGGCATTTTGAAAGGCTCCGACGATCCACCATCAACATTACACACTGAGAGGTGCGTGTTCGCCGCATCTCTGGCAATTTGGGCATTTCGAACAGTAAACTTAATAGCCAAAACGCTGCAAGGATCTGGCTTCCAGGTCGGTTTTTTCACGCAGAAGGAGTACCCCGGTTTCGACACCGGGCTACTTGATATGTCTGTATTTTTGTAGCACATGTTCTGTGCTACACTGTATTCGTATGCGACACAGGACGAATCTACATCACACAGTCTGGCACAGTCCATGCTTGAGGGAACGTAGGGTTGCAGGACACGGTCTGCAGCTCGGGTGGTGTTCTCTTGCATGTAACCAATCGCGCAACTCGCAGAACCTAAGTGTACAACAAGAACTCCGGCTGGATCCCACTCACCAATCCCTGCCACGCCGCCGACAGTAAGAGAGAGATTAGAAAACTGTGTGCTCAGCGTACCTCCGAGCCCCGATACTGTGATTTTGGGAACGCCCACAGCCCCGCATGAACAAAGGAGAGGCACATTAAAAGTCGCGTTCACAGTGATGGTATTATCTGAACATGGGTACGGATCAGATTGGCCGATGTCCTGATATACAACCTTAGGCTCCACCACCTTGAGGGGGCATCGGCCCCCAAACAAGGTCTTGGCCACGCCCCAGCCGAGCTCAGGGCATCCGCCCTGTGAGTCAAGGTCGTAGTAGTCCGAAGGCATAACTGAAGCCTCATCTTTCGTCCAAGGGGAGCGGACGCGTACACCGTCAGGGTAGTATAACGGATTCTTCGCATCAGAAGTGATGTTAACCGTAATTTTTCCAGCTGTCGCACAATCTTGCGCACACGACGGATTCCGAAGGGTGAAGTTGAAACACACATCTGTATCGTTTTGAACCCGGCTACGAATGGCCACATTCAGTTCGCCCTTCTCAGAACTCCAATTACCGAAATCGAACATTCCGACATGTTCGCCAAGGCCAATGATTGGTATTTGGCCGCTTGTTGTTTGATATTGGTCGCATGAGCCACGTAGACCCTTCACATTGATGTTCTTGTACAGTGCAACCTGTTGAATCACGCTGCCTTTGTCCGTCGGGACATCAATTGTCACATTCTCGCTCATTACGGGCAAATTTGTGCGCAAACAAACACTGAATGTGTTGTCGTCGCAAGGCACTGCCGAGTTTTGTTCAATGGTCGCTTTGACAATCTTGGGCTCAATGATACACCCGAATGGAGGAGGATCAGCCGCACAAGGGTCGGGAGCCGGGGTTGGGGCAGGCGGTGGGGGTGGGGGTGGGGACGGAACGGTCGCCGGAGAAGGAGCAGGGGCAGGGGCAGCTGCATCGCCACACGCTCCTCCAGCCACCTGAGCACCGCCTACTGAGATCGTGCCTATCGCTACTGTTTTCAGAGCAGAGCCAATGTTTGCACTAACAGGTGGGGGTGTCATGCCGGGTTCTAGGTCGCCTGCGCCTGGCGGGGTTACGAAGCCTCTGAAAGTTCGCCACTCATCCGGACTGGCGGTATCACCCGATTTGATCATGGTCGTCCAATCGTTCAGTGTTCCACCACCGCCTGCGTTCACACACGAAATCGAGGTGAACTCGTTTTGAGAGATACTGCCGTCACTATTCAGATCGCAAGCGAATAGCTCTGCAAAAGACTTCTCGCTTGATGCCTGCATTCCATCAGTGACGGCGTTCTGCACCATATCCAGGGCGCTGATTCCTGAGCTTGCAGAAACCTTGCCGGCGGTAAATTGTGCACATGTGATAGGTTCCGTGTTCGAACCGATAACCGTCGTCCAGTCTGTCCCACCACATGTTGAGGCTTCGTACTCACTCCGCGTCAAGGTACCGGTTTCGTCCGCATCACATGATGCACACTGAACGCCGTAGTCGGGGATAGCACGACTGTTGATATCCACATTCAGCACGCAGCCCGAAGCGGACAGGGTAATATCGTCGAGCGAGTAGCCCAGGGATCCGGCAAATTTGTTAACGAATGTGACGTCACCAACAAGGGCGCCCACATTCGTCCCAACCGCACACAAATCCACGGTAGTACGGTCAACTGATCCGACTGTAACCACGGCCCCCATGTCAGCAATAGGCAAACTTGCAGCAGTGTCGTCAGACAGGCACGAGGAGAAGGGATTACTGACGCCGCATGCGCCCGGCAGCCTCTTAAGCCCCTTAAAAGCACCAGTCCTCACACTGGAGCCCAAGAACGTGGTGCTCGACGCCGCCTTGTTGATGTCGATTTGAATCGTGGTGCTATCAATGGCCATGGTAAGGTAGCTGGTCGCAATGCCCAGCTCCTTTGCAACACCCTCCAGGACCATGACTTGCAGACACACTGAGTTTGACAACAAGTTGAGGGTATCCGGCGCGCAGCCAGTTTCCCCCAGCATCAATGCGTAGCGCTGCACCTTGACAAAACACGATAATCGATCCACATCACTCTGTTTCGTTTGACACAGACTCAGTGGCGAGGGCTCAACACTGATTCGTAATTGACAGGCCTTGTCGCTGACAGAAATCTCGTTCCCGAGCGCACCCGAGGCACCAAAGTCACCATTGCGTGTCGTCCTGAACCTGTGCAGAATCGAGTGGATCTGCTCCGCGGAAAGCTCCGAGTTTGTGACGACGTAGTTGACGGTTCTTCCACCGAGAGTAGCACTCAAAGAGCACCTCACGCAGCCTAGCAGACCCTTCAGGGCATTCGCAGTCTCAGTTGCAGCATTGGCATCGGCGGGGGGGCAACTCGAAAGGGCGGTACCAAATTCGATCCCGAAGTTTACGGTGGCAGACGGAGTGAAGTCGGTGCACACAGCGCACTGGCCGCCGCCACCACCACCAGTGCTACTTTCAGACGGCGCAAAGCTGTCTGGAGTCAGGGCAGACGTCTCTGCGCATGTCGGATAATCGGAGCATGACCCTCCAGCAGCGATCCAGCCAGCGGCTGTACCACCACAAGCGGTAAATTCGCTGTAGGACAGCTGGCCGTTGCCATCTGCATCACAGCCTGCAAATTGGGCAGCAGTGGATCGCTCGAAAGTGTACTTGTTAAAGCAATCTTCGAACGAAGCAATAGCTGCCGGTGTGTCAGTGACTGCGGGGACCGAGCCGCACTGTGCCAACATGCCAGTAAAAGTGCCCATGGAATTGCAACTTGACAGGAATGTGCCATATGTCGAGGAGGTTAAACCATCCGAGCCGTAAAACACGTACCCAAAGCTGCAGTCCGCATATTGGTAGAAGGTATCGGGCGTTGTTACTTTGAAGGGCAATATCGAGTATGAATCGCCGTCGCAGCCTAAGACAACATCGTACGCTGATAAAACCACCGAAGCAGGTCCGCTGCCGGTGGGTCCATTTTTGACCGTAAAAGAAACCACGATTTCCGTGCCTGCATCGATGCAGACACCACCCCTTACGGTCAACAGCACAGTCCCGGTATTCGCATCCATGGCTGCTGAAAATTTGGCTTCATCGGCGAGAACCAAGGGGGACGGGGGAATCACATTGACGATGCCGTCAAGCTGCAAGACAGCAAGTGAGCAGAGCTTGACATTTGCCGCTGCAGTGAGTGTGATTGTGTTCTCAGTGTCTGCAGCATTACTAGTTCCTGTGATACTGGCCTTCACGAACGCCGGTGGGTACACTTTGAGTGCCTTCCCGTCGCCAACCTTCGGGTAGCTAGACAACATAGCATCGAACGTGGGACTAGCGCACGTCGAGAGCATCACCTCACCTGGCAACGCAGTCTGGCCATAATACATCATGGCTTTGACAAGTGGCGCGCTTTGCTTTGATGCAGGGTTGTGGACTTCCGCGGTGACAGTTACGACTGTACCTTTTGAAATATCAGCAACGGCAGTCAGATTCATGTCGGTCACGCCATACGTGCGCAACAAGAAGCTTGAGGCATCGCTGCCACCAAGAACTGGGTGTCCGCCGCAGTAGGATGCTCCCCCGAGACCGGTGATGAGAAGGGTGGGCTTGCAGGCGCTCCACAAGTTGGAAGTGAAGCCAGAACCAAAAGTCAGTGTAAGGGTGTTTTTGGATGATGGCCACGGGTTGGATTGAGACAAGCACGCCGATACTGGCAGTGGATTTTTAATGCTAATACCGTAAACCAGCGGAACGGTAATAGCGCCGAGGCAGCTGACTTCCACGGTGGCCTGTTCGGCCGAATGCACAGAAACGTCATTTTCAAGAGTGAATTGAAGGGTGTAGTCAGTGTTTTTGAGAAGCATAAAGGCCATTTCGACGGTCACAATTCCCGTATCTTCATTGAAAGCCGCCGATGTTGACGAGAAAATACTGCTACTGCTTCCACCCACTGAGATTTTATACCCACGTCCTACCACCCTATCCGATGTTGCATCTGCTCCCGCTCGTTTACCTCCACGGAATCCTGAGAGAGTAAGAATGGTCATCGGAGAGGAGCTACAGCAGTTTGAATGCTGAATATCAACATTTGATCTGAGCGATATTGTCACCTGATTCTCTGCACACGGGGAATCATCACTCGTCAAGATGGAAAATACTGTGAACATGGGCTCTTGCACGTACTGCAGCCTACTCATAGCATCGGGTGCCTCCTTGCGCAGGGCGTAAGGCCATTTTTTTTGTGGTCGGGGCCACCAAATCGGCCACTGTATTAGTGCCAGCAGCCATCCCGTTGAGCTGCAGAGAAATGGCATAGCCATTGCCAGGATAGGCAGTCTTGGGATTTCTGAGATTGAACTGGAACTTCGTGACGTGAGTGGTGGAGGCGGTGCTGGCATCGTAAGTTGTGTCCGCATTGATCTCTGCAATAACTGTGCCTGGGTTCTGTGTCCATGTGAGCGTCGTATCGACATTGAGATCTGCCGAACCGAAGGCTGCTGCCACAGGAGCGTCGTCCGCTATGTTTGGTTGGCTGTTCGACAAACCAGTAATGGTAATTTTGGGAGCGCACGCCTTCAAGAGCGGAACATTTGTCGTCAGCTCCACCGTAATCGTCGCCATGGCGCAGGGCTGTCCAGCTGGGTTCGGAGAAGCAGTAGTATCCACGAGAACTGCAGTGCCAGTGCCGTCGATAATGAATGGCGCTGTAATGTACAGGTCACTATTGCCGGTCCAGACAACGGAACGGGGGGTCAGCGGAGAGTTCGAAGTCACTTGATCAACCGAAATCTCAACCCAGCGATCGCCCCATGTCTTGCTGTTGATAACCTTGAATTCGATTTCGAACTTCGTCGCAGAATCTGTCCACTCAGCCCAGGTTGGGGTAGCATCTGTTTGGGACGGCATCCCAGAGTCTGCGACCCGCACGACGAGCTGGCCAGATCCCCTTGTCCAGGTAGGTGTCTCGGCAGGTGCCACCAAACTGCCAGTCACACCGGCCCTGACATTGTCTGTTACGAATTCGTCAGTCGAAATGGTCTTTTCGACTCCGTAAAGATCAATAGTGACCTTGGGACGGGTCTGCGCGGCTGCATCGTGCCCGCAAGTTTTCAGCAGTGGCGCGTCCGTTGCCAAGGTTACTGTAATCGTGGTCTCGTCACAGGGGTACGAAATGCCCGTTCTGCCGTCCTTTGTCTTTTGGGTCGCACCACCGTATGTCCACCACACAGACTGCACGTACAGATCTTGCTGCTCGAACGTGACGGCGCCGTGAGACTTGTGCTCATGAACACCGGTTGCATAAATATGATCATAAATAGGATCTTTACCTTCCGGAGATTTCATGATTCCGTTGGTACAATGCGCGTATGCTGCTGGAGCTGCCGGCTGCTGGGTGGAGTCTAGCGGCACACTTGTTGTAGTGGTCAGATACCCTTGGGTCAGATCCGAGGCGACTCCTTGGCACGCCTGGACGCTTATTGAGCCCCAGCACCGGGGGGGGTTATTCGTATCACACCCGTAACGCGACTTCTGGTGGTTGAACCTGGTAAAGCTCAAGACGTATGGGGTGTCGGCCAACAAGACCTGCGACGCCTTGACCTGAAGCAAAATTTCTGTCTCGGTAACCTGCACCACATCGAGGGCAGCAGTGGTGGTGGGGTCCAATGTCACAGCAGTGTTGATCCAAGTTGCGTCATTGGTTTGGAAGATATTGAGACCCGACAACTTAATTGTTGAGACGTCTGCTGCGGTTGTTGCAGTAGGAGCTGCCCTGGTGCGACATGTAGCAAAGACCGGCACAAAACTTTGCAGCGTGATTGTGACTGTGTTCTTCGCGCATGGATACGTGGTCGTCTGCGAGACATATGCGCCGTCCGTGGGCAGGTGTGTGAAGAAGTCTGCGGCACGGATGTAACCAGGTTGGTTCTCATACCATCTTGGGGATGACCACGCGCGAGTACTTGAACCAAATGTGCCACCACCGACAAGGGTAGTTTTGTACGCTTCGCTGCGGGCGAGCGCAGTACCATAATTATCCGCGTAGTATGGGCCTGCGGGCGCGGGAGGCTCCTCTAGCAACATCTCCGACTGGCCATAATCAGTCCCGTCACTCTCTGTCTGGGTACTTGCCATCGCACATTCGAATCCTGCGTCGGTATTCACGGTGGTCTTGAGCTCCAACTTGACCGCCGGCCTAGCTCCTTCCCGTGCGTCACGCTGGTTTTCCACGTCAAAAGAAAGCATCAGCACGTCGACTGTTCCGGCATCATGGTCAGCAGTCACATCAATCGCCGTTGCGATCCCGCCACTCGCTACTGAAGAATCGAACGTGGCGAGGATCTGCGGCTCGTCCCCAGCCAGCATCGGGTTGCCTGTTCCGGCAGATGCAACGAGGTCAAGCGTCAACGAACTTCCCGTTGCTGCATACACCCAATTTCCAGTGTAGGCTCCAGCCTTGTCTCCACCAATTGTTGTGCCACCTGTATGAGCATTTACCGTAATTTCCTGGGTGTGCTTGACGAAACCTTGCAGACCAGTTACCGACAGTTTGGGCTGGCATCTCTTCACAAGCGGCACGTTGGTCTGCAACCACAGAGTGATGGTGTTGGCAACGTCGCACGGGAAGGGCGAGCTCTGTGCAGCCCACGCCCGAAATTGCAACGGCATCACGTACGTAGGGTATCGCGCGAAATCCACAGGCTTCGGGTAGGGGGCATATGTTTCGTGCCCGTAATTTGTTGCCAGATAGGTTGGATTGGTGGTGTCTCCCAC
>Ga0115100_10056340_pt1 | contig 18768 bp, 8 predicted proteins | sample MBTome_3_FD_89642 | JGI IMG/M metagenome (GOLD analysis project Ga0115100, IMG submission 89642) | Marine eukaryotic communities from Pacific Ocean to study complex ecological interactions - MBTS_2Apr14_M1_3um Metatranscriptome... | ecosystem: Environmental > Aquatic > Marine > Oceanic | place... | reverse complement strand
TCTGAAGCTGATGATCGAAGACTTAAAACTTGGATTACAGGTTCAGTAGGTGGAGCATTCACTTCAAGCGAGGATGCAATGAATGTACACTTCTTGTCAGAGAGATGTTTGTGTGTTCAAGGTGCTAACAACTTCGTATTGTTGAAGAAATAAGCATTATCCTTTTAAAAAAAATTACCCTCGTTTAACTGCGGGGGTAGTTTTTATTTTTATTAAAACTTTTATTATATTATATCATGGCAAAAAAAGCTGTAGCAGAAGAAACAATTGAGGTTGCACCTCAGGAAATAGTTAAGGCTAAAACTGTAAAAAAAGAGCCAAAAGGACCACAATGGGAAATTAAAGATAGACACTACTATTTAGTAGGTTCGTCTCCATTAACTTATACTGTACCAGCCAGACATTCTAGGCATAGATCATTGCTTTGGTTTGATTCAGAAAAAAATGAACAAAGAGAACTTAGATACGCAACTAATCAAAATTCTCCATTTGTTGATGAACAAAAGGGTGAGGCTACATTGGGGCATATTATGTTTAAAAATGGCCACTTATTCGTGGGCAAAGAAAAACAAGCGTTGCAAAGGCTTCTTTCTTTATACCACCCATTCTTAAATAAAAGATATACAGAGCATGATTCTATTGTTGAAGCAAAAGATCAGCTTGAAAGTATTGAAATAGAACTAGAAGCTCTTAATGCTGCAATGACAATGGATGTCGATATGGCTGAAGCTATTGTTCGGGTTGAGCTTGGTAGCTCGGTTTCAAAAATGAGTTCTAAAGAATTGAAGAGAGATTTACTTTTATTTGCTAAAAGAAATCCAATGCTATTTTTAGAGCTAGCAAACGATGATAATGTTCAACTTCGTAATTTTGCAATTAAAGCAAAAGAAGCAAATATTATTAAACTTTCACAGGACCAGAGAATCTTCTCTTGGGCATCAAATGACAAAAAGCTAATGACTGTACCATTTGATGAAAACCCATATTCAGCTTTTGCTGCCTTCTTGCAAACAGATGAAGGAGTAGAAGTTTATAAATCAATTGAGAAAAAGTTTGCATAACGCGTAATACTAATATAGAGCGGTGGCGTTATGTTGCCGCTCTTTATTAAAATAAAAATATGGCTATAAATGTAAATACCGTATATCAAACGGTTTTATCTATTTTAAATAAAGAACAGCGGGGCTATATGACCCCAGATGAATTCAACAAAGTAGCTACTCAGGTGCAATTGGAAATTTTTGAAAGTTATTTTAATGACTTAAACCAACAGCTTAGAGTACCGCAAACAAATGTTGAATATGCTGACAGACAAAAAAATGTAGATGAATGCTTAGCTATATTTAAACAATTTGGAAATACATTTATAACTCCAGCGGGAAGAGTTTTAACTTTAACCGTTACTAATGGAGGAACCGGACATAGTAATGGCACAAATGTCGCTACTAGTGGTGGAGACGGCTCAGGGCTCACTGTAAACACTACAACCAGTGGAGGAGTAATACAGTCAGTTACTATAGCTAATGGTGCATCAGGATATTCAGCCACAAACACAGTAACAATAACAGGTGGCACTACAGACGCTGTTTTAACAATAAACTCTGTTAATCCTGATTTGTATTTTTCTGTGCCAAATGACTTATATAAACTAGGTACGGTTATTTACAATAATGCCGTGGAACTTCAAAAGGTTAATAGAAACGAATATCTTTACTTAAACGCGTCTCTTTTAACAAAGCCCACAACAGATTTTCCTGTATATATATACGAAAGAGCTACTCAAGGGACGGCAGGTAATAATACAGGCAGCCCTCATTTATATATATATCCTTCAAGCATTGCAAGTGCCAACGATATAAAAGTATCTTATATAAGAAAACCGTCTGATATTGTTTGGGGTTTTTCTATTGGTAATTTAGGTCAATATTTATATTCATCTAATGTTTCAACTCAGTTTGAACTAATAGAGTCAGAACAAACAAATATTATATTAAGAATATTAGCATATGCAGGCATTATAATAAAAGACCCTCAAATTGTGCAGGTAGCAGCACAAGCTGTTCAGTCTGAGCAAATAAATTCTAAAAGTTAATATATGGCAGCACCTGATGGCGGATTAATAACGCAAACTAATGAGCAATATTACACCGGTGATGATTACGGTAGCTACAGATATATATCTATAAAAGAGCTTATCAATAACTTTTTAATGATACATGTTGGTGATGGCAAACTTATCTCCTCTGTTAATAGAAATGAAATAATATTTCATGCTAAGCGAGCAATGCAAGAGTTTAGCTACGACACTTTGAAAAGTATTAAATCGCAAGAATTAACAATTCCAAATAACCTTACTGTAGCAATACCACAAGATTTTGTTAATTATGTTAAAGCATCATGGACGGATGATTTAGGGGTTAAGCATGTAATATATCCCACCCGCCTTACAAGTAATCCCACCGAAGTACCTATACAAGATGGTCAAGGAATACCTACACAGGATATTAGCGGTGATAACTTAGAAGGAACATCTATTACAGAAGAGAAATGGGAAGCAGCAGATATGAAAAAAATAACCGGTGGTTATGATGAAAATTTTTCAGACGCGGCTATAGATGATTTTTCCAAACATAGACTAGGGGTTGGGCAAAGATTTGGTTTAAACCCGGAAACAACGCAAATAAATGGTTTTTTTACAATAAACGAAAGAGAGGGTAAATTTGCTTTTTCAAGTGATTTAGTTGATAAAGTAATAATTTTAGAATATATATCAGATGGACTGGCTTACACCGCAGATATGAAAGTTCCTAAATTAGCTGAGGAGTCTTTTTATGCGTATATAATTCATGCTGTTATCTCTAGCAGATCCAATCAGCCGGAGTATATTGTGCAAAGGCTTAAAAAAGAAAAAAGAGCTAAACTTAGAAATACTAAGTTGAGAATATCAAATATTAAACTTGAGGAAATTTCACAAGTATTTAGAAATAAATCTAAAATAATTAAGCACTAATGCCTGAAGTTAAAAATGCTTTCATAAAATCAAAAATGAATAAGGACCTAGACGCGCGTTTATTGCCGTCTGGAGAGTATAGGCATGCTATTAATGCACAAGTAAGTAGATCAGAAGGTCCAGACGAAGGAGCTTTAGAAAACATATTAGGCAATATATCTGTTGTAGATTTTGAACCAAATGTACCTGGCTTAAGCTCTATTGGCTTTTTAACAGATGAAGCAAGAGGATTAATATTTGTTTTTTTAACAGATAATGAAGATGAACAATATAATGATTCCAGTACTGGTTCAAAACATTACATATATCAGTATAATACAAATAACAGTACAGCTACATTACTTGTAACAGGTCCGTTTTTAAATTTTTCTAAATTATACCCAATGACAGGGATCAATATTTTAGAAGAATTATTATTTTTTACAGATGATAGGAATCAGCCTAGAAAAATAAATATTGAATCAGCCGCTGGTGGCACGTATTATACGACAGAAGACCAAATATCTGTTGCAAAATATAATCCGTATTTACCAATGGAGCTATATAAGTATAACAGTGGCTCCTCGTCTACTATTCAATATGAAACTACAATGAAAGATGTTTCAAGTGTATTTCTTCCAAACGGTGGGATGGCTAACATTGTAAATTGGAGCGGAAATTCAGGTGAAATAAATCAACTAGTTTTCCCCGGCGCTTATTCCGAACCCGCTAACGGATTAAGTGTTGCTAAGCTTAATGAGAATGGCGTATTAACAGACTTAAACTTAACTGTTCAGTCATATGTTACGAATACTGGCATTTTAACATTAACAGGGAGCACTTCATTTGCCGCAACTGACAAAGTAGTATTCGTTCCTAATCCATATTACGACCTTGCATATTCAGGTGATTCTAAATTTATAGAAAATAAATTTATCAGATTTAGCTATAGATTTAAATTTGATGATGGCGAATATTCAATATTTGCACCATTTACGCAGTCATGCTTTATCCCAAAGCAAGACGGTTACTTTTTTGACGAAGACCAGCAAGAAGCATTTGAATCAAGTATTGTTTCTTTTATGGAGAACAAAGTTAATAATATTGAACTGATAATACCGCTGCCAAGCAATGCAAACTCAATAGAATCAAATTTTCTTATAAAAGAAATTGATATTATTTCAAAAGAATCAGACGGGTTAGCTGTAAGCGTTATTGAGACAATACCTGTTTCCGTAATAAGCGAAGAAGGAACTGACGAGTATTATACATATAACTACACAAATAAAAAGCCTTATAAAACTTTGCCAGAAAAAGACTTAATAAGGGTATATGATAAAATACCGGTCAGAGCTCTATCTCAAGAAGTTGCTAGTAATAGAATAATATACGGTAATTTTCAAACAAAACACACACCCCCAGCGGCTTTAAACTACAATGTAGCAATAACTGAAAAGTCTGACTTTAATTTAAAAACCGGAGTTGCTGATGTTTATGGGGATTATGTAAATGCAACTACTTTGAGCATTGATAACATATCAGGACCAGTTGCAGGATTTACGCCCTATCCAGGAGCGATTGTTACAGGTAACGGTATTTCCGGCACAGTTATAGTAGCATCTTTTACAGCACCGTCCACATTAGTAGTAAACACTGCTATTTCTGTTCCAAACGATACTGTTCTTTCATTCTCAGCACAAGGCGATATTGAAACATCAACAAGCTTAGTAGAATACCCAAGTAGCTCATTAAAAACAAATAGGCAATATCAAGTTGGATTTGTTTTATCAGACAGATATGGAAGACAATCTGGAGTTATACTTTCTAATAGCACGAGGTCTCTTACTGTTGGCACGGAAACATATTTAGGATCAACCGTATATGCCCCGTATATAACAGGAGAAATTGCAGCTGATCAATGGAAAGGGCAGTCAATAAAAGTTTTATTTAACCAATTAATAACTTCTGGGGTAAATAGTAATTTTTCAAGAAGTACGTTAGAGCCTGGCCTCTATAATGGTGACCCTAATAGCCTTGACTACAATCCACTTGGTTGGTATAGTTATAAAATAGTAGTTAAGCAGCAAGAGCAAGAGTATTATAATGTTTATACCCCCGGAGCATTAAAAGGCGTAGCAGAGGGAACGGCAACGACAGACAGAGAAACATCTTATATATCACTTATAAATGACAATATAAATAAAGTCCCCAGGGATTTAACCGAGGTTGGCCCACAGGATAAATCGTTTAGAAGTTCAGTGAGATTATATGGCAGAGTTGAAAATAGAGACACAACCGGCACGCCTAGCTATTCATTTTCCGTAACCGGTAATCAACAATTTTATCCAGAAAAAAATTCATTTACTGTAAATAATATACAGGATTTATTTGATTTGTTTAATTATGCTAACCAAATTCAACCAGTTCCACCGCAAGAAGGTATACATTTATTTTATAATAATAATGCTAACCCAATAATTGGTAAAATTACTACAAGCTTTAACAGTGACTTGCAATTTGGAACAACTACCGTAACAACAGGCACACCACCCCTATATCCAACTATTGAAAATTTAGCTATTTTCGAAACAGAACCTGTTGAGTCAAAGTTAGATATATTTTGGGAAACTACATCAGCTGGTCTTGTCGCGCATTTAAACTCAGCTTACGCAAACTCTTCAAGTAGTGCTGCTGCATTTTTTAGCAGCTTTAATACGTCACCATTTGATGAAGACATTGCAGGCGGTACAGATATACTTGGTGCAGATTTTAGGTTAGTTGATAATTTTGGTGCAGATATTGATACAAGCACAATAACTTCTTTAACGCTTTTAAGTGTTTTCGACAGAGAAGGAACACCACAAAATGTAACAACATATTTTAATTTGGTAAACGACGGAGCTTTTAATTATAACGTTCAAACGACCTCTGGCGGTACAGATAGATTTATTGAAAATGTATATTATGGTGATTCAGCAGCAAGAAGACAATTTGACTTTACTTTTGCAGCAGTGCTAACAGACGGAGGGAACTCTACTGAAACTAGAATAACGCAAGAGGCTATTCTTGGAAATGTTATACCGGAAATATTTGCGTCAAATGGCACTAGTCCACCAAACGGTACTCTTGGCACAATAGGCAGGACTACGTCTACTATACTAACCATTACAGGTAAGAATGGCGGAAATAGCAATCATTCCGGCAAAGACCTTGATTGGGATATTACTTCTCAAACCGGAAGTTCTGGCAACTCTGTATCTCATTTTTCGCTTATTACATCAAATACAAATTCACTATCTACTTGTCAAGTTATAAACAACGAGTCCCAGGCAGGTATTCCTGTGGATAATTATACTATAGTTCTTAGATTGCAAGATCCTGGCGGAGCGGTTGATACTTTAACAATTACAGTGAGTTTTGGAAATTCTATTAGCACTGTTAGAAGACGCGAAGCTATACTCGAGACGCAAAACTACTCTCAGAACGACATAGAATTTGTAGAACTATATTTTAACGAACAACTCTCAACAGATGGGTATTACCTATATGATGGAACATGGGAAGAACTCACGCTTACAGCAGATTCATCAAATACTATACAAGTTGATAGAACAGGCGCCAGCTTTAAAACCGGTGGAACGACCACATGCGGATCAGCTGATTGGGGTAGAGGATCAACAGGAGCAGCAGCCCGTGACGCGTTAGAGGAATGTGAATACGACCCCGATACACTATCTGCCTGGTCGTATGAAGCCACAGTGCCCTCATCAGAAGTAAATGTATATAGTTTTGAAATTATATGAAAAATCGTTTAGGTAATTATAAGCTTAGGTTGCATCATGAATATACTCAAAAATTAATAAATGAAGTAAAAAAAATTAATTGGAAAGGGTATAAACTTTATCTTGTAGGCGGGATCATAGAAAATAAATGGGATTCAAAAGATATTGATTTTGCAGTTGTAGGAGATAAGGTTTTACCTCATTTAAAAGAATCATTAACTAATGCAATACTTATAAACCCTATTGTTATTGATATACATTATCGAAAAAAAGTGCATAATTCGCGCCAATCTATACATGGTATGCTGAGTTTGGAGGATAGAAAATTTGCTGTTAGTATGGAACGATATAAAATAGCATCAGGTGTGCATAGAAGATTTGTAGGTGAATGGGGAGAAGACGGCCTTTTTTGGGTTAGCCCTACGTATCTTAATGAAAAAAAACAAAAAAGAAATTATACAGAAGAGCCAATACTAATATATGACGGAAACGTGTAATAATTTATATAAATAAGTGATAATAAATGGGTGCAATTATAGAAGTTAAATACTTTAACACTTTTCTTCTGAAAAGAGTTGGCCAAATCGGAAGTGCTACTAGCGGTAGAGGTGGCGCTAATGGTTCTTTTGGTATACCCGAAGATTTAGGCGGCTACCCGCAAATAATCTCTAGTAATGTATCTGATAGCACATGGGCAATTGAAGAATCTAGAATACGCGGTGGGTATAATAATACTACAATAGATTTTGGGGCAAAAGCTTATTTAGTTGAAGATGAACCAAACGGATCTGTAAGAGGCAATGCACTTATTTATTCAGGTATATTTAATTCTAGAACAGGTATTAATAATACCAATGTATTTTCAGTTGGTGAAGATATTACTAAATCAGTTGACCCAGCTAAAGGAAGCATACAAAAATTATATGCTGAAGACACCAACTTAATTATATTTCAAGAAAATAAAGTCAGCAGGGCTCTTATTGATAAAGATGCAATATACTCAGCAGAAGGAGGAGGCACCGTTACATCTTCTAGAACTGTAATTGGACAAATAGTTCCATATGCAGGTGAATTTGGTATTAGTAAAAACCCAGAAAGCTTTGCCACGTATGGCTATCAAAAATATTTTGCAGATAAACGAAGAAATTCTGTTTTGAGACTTTCAATGAATGGTATTGAAGAAATTTCAAAATACGGAATGCGAGATTATTTTAGGGATAAATTTAACGATATAGACGACACTACAGGCCCCGGTGTTGTTTTAGGCGGTTATGATATACATAATAAACAATATGTTATTTCTACACAAAAAAATATTGCTTCAGGAAACGAAATGTATGACACTTTAGCTTTTGACGAAGGGCCTAAAGGATGGGTAAGCTTTTTTACGTATAAGCCGGATCACATGTTTAGCCTTCGTAATGATTTTTATACCATGAAAGATGGTGAATTATTCCGCCATTATGATACGGCTTCCACAAATACGCGTGGAACTTTTTACGGCGAAAGAACAGGCTCGTCAATAACATTTGTATTTAACCCGAATGTAAGCTCTGTTAAAACTTTTCAAACAGTAGGTTATGAAGGAAGTAATGGATGGGAAATAAATACTGTGGTCGATAATAATAATGTAAGTTACCCGGGTTTCATTTCAAGCGAAACGGGGCAAGATTCATTTAATAATATATATAAAACATCAAATGATTCGACTACAGCTGTAAAAAGCTATTATGGCGGTGAATATATAATAAATCCAGCAGATGGGCAAGTTGTAGAAAAAGCCGACTATTATTCTACATTAGGTACATATGATCCTGCGCTTATAAAATATTATGCTGGCTTTGACAGAAAAGAAAACAAATATGTTGCAAGATTAAAGAATAATACTACAATTAGAATTGGTGAAATTCTTCACGGTAGACAAATATCCGGCATTAGAGGATTTTTTGCAGCAGTTACAATTAAAACAGATGATGTTACTGATGTAGGTGGTTTTAAAGAATTATTTGCAGTATCATCTAATTATGTAGAATCATCATATTAAAATTATGGAACAAATATTAGAATTTTTTTTCGGTAATCCAGATTATAATTTAACATACGGAATTGCACCTCTTGCGGCAGTAGGCATTAGCGCTGGGATTAGTTTATTAGGAGGTATATTTGGATCTCGTAAAGCAAAAAAACAGGAACAAGCAGCAAGGCAACAAAGACTTAAATTGGAGAATGAGCTTAGACAAGCTGAAAACAATAGACAGGCAATTATAAACCCTTATGAAGGCGTTAAAGAAATACCTGTTTCTATGACTAACCCGTTTGAAAATATTGGCGTTGCTACAAATGCAGCTACTATGCAAGCTGAAGAAGCTGACATTGCTCTCGCTAATACATTGGACACAATACGATCAACTGGCGCGAGTGCCGGTGGGGCTACTGCGCTCGCGCAGGCAGCTCTTAAAAGTAAAAAAGGTATTGCAGCAAGCATTGAGCAACAAGAGGCTAAAAACGAGCAATTAAAAGCTGAAGGTGAATTTAAGAAAGAACAGTTTGAACAACAAGCAAGACTTTCTGAAAAACAAAGAGTGCAACAAGCTGAAGCTGCTGGTAAAGAATTTGTATTCCAGCAACAAGAGAGCAGAGAAGTTACAAAATTAAACAGATTATCTGCGCAAATTACAGGTCAACAGCAACAAGAGGTAGCTGCTCAACAAGCTAGATCATCTGCTATTTCAGGAGCAATATCTGGAATTGGAAACGCTGTAAGTGCTGGTCTAACGGGTGGTAAAAACGCAGGAGGTATATTTAATCCAAAAAATTTAGGATAATATGGGAGCATACGAAAATCCGCAAACTGTCGTAGACGACAAGAGTGCACTTATACTTGCCAAAGGGTTTGAGTCTTTTGCCACAAGCCTTAACGAAGCTACTTTAGCTCGTGCTAAAAAAGAAAAAGAACTTGCAGACCAAACGCTTCTTGACGATGCTACATATTCTAAAGCAGAAGCTTCTGGAGCTAGAAAATCAGACAAAGATGTAAACAATTATCTTGAAAAGTTTGGCGATCCAGGCGACGCAATGGTTAAAATGGTACGTGGTAATTTAGCTCGTCAATATGAGCTTGAAGAACTGAACAAGGTCTTTACACCTAGAAACGAAGAACAAAAAGCAGAGCTAGAAGCTAATATTAAAGAGGAGCAGCAATTAAGAGCTTTAAACGATAACTTTTTAGGAGCTATACAGGATGTAGACACTACTATGGCTGAAGTTGGTGAAGCGCAAGTGCAAAGTGGTCAAGGGCTATTAATGGGTGGACCTGGTACTGTTGATAAAAGCAAAAATAGCGGTAACGACGTGTATTTTAAAGCTGCGTCTATACTTAATGGCCAATCACCTGCAGAAAAGCCTTTTGAACAGACTAAAAATTCACAAGGAGATGTAATATTAAAGTTCTACCCCGAAGGTGAAGAAGCATTTGAATGGAATGTTACACAGAATCCGTCAGCCTATAAAGTTCCCGAAACAACTAAAAAAATTGATACCGCTTTAGTAGGTGGCGAAAATCCTGTATATGTTAAAACAAACACTGGATATAAAATGTCTGATAAGTATCTTCAATATGAAGAAAACGAGCAGGGACAAAAAGAAGTTAAAAAAACATATAGATACGTTACAGAAGAGGATGGCACTGTAAGAAGAGAGGTTGCTGACTCTTATGACGTAGAAGGTTTAAGAACAGCTACTGCTGCACAAGTACAGGCGTCTATACAGGGTATGAGTGATCGCGATATGCAATCACAGTTTACTAATCAACTTTTAGTTGATACATCGGGAGAGACTATTACTTACATGCATGAAGGCAAAGAGAAAACTGTTACAATTACACCTGAAACATTAAATACCGAAGACGGCGCTTCTTTATCTGATGAGCAAAAACAAATATTTTTAGCGTCCCAAACGTTTGTAACAAATGCAAACTTTCCAGTATCACTAGATTATTCGGTTGATTCAAGAGGACCTAAATTAAATACTGCTGAAAAAAATATAATAGACGGGTTAAACAAACTTGAGGCTGAAGGCGGCAAAATAAAAATAGGTCCAAATATATATGCTGAGAAAAAAGGAGAAAAATATATTATAGAACAAAGGGGCACGCAGCTTGTTAACCGAGTAGAGATTGACAGTACAAGTAGCATAGGGGACATTCTAAATTTTGTAACTGGAGTAGATAGGGCTGCTGTTAGAAAAAAATTACCTGTTAGAAAAAAATTACCACAATAAAATAAAATAATATGTCAAAATATATTTTTGAAGGATCTGAATTTACTCTGCAAGAAATTCAAGAAGCAGCTGCCGCTAAGAATATGTCCGTAGAGGAATACTTAGCTGCATACCCTGAAGTACAAGTTGTGGAGGATATTGCTCCTGAACCAGATGTTCAAGATCAACAAGAATTTGAAGACCCTTTTTTGCAGAGTGTAAAAAAGACAATGGGTCCTGTAGAGGAGGCTGCGGCTGTAGGACCGGAAGTAACGGCGGAGCAGCCAGATACGGATTTAGTTTCGGAAGATATTTCTTTGGATTCACCAGATCCTAGATATATTGAGTTTAATATAAAAGGCGAAAAAACATATAGCTCATACGAAGACGTTCAAAAAGAATATGGCAACGTTGAGGACTATATAAGAAAATTTAGAGGCCAGGCAAAAATTGTAACACCGCCTAAGCAGCTAGAAGAAGCTGTCGTAACAGGTGATGCAGAAAAAATAGTAGATCCAGGTGAATACTTAACAGAAGTTATAGAAGCTGATACAAATTTCTTTTCAAGAGACTCTGATCAAATTCAGGCAGATTTAGAAATGCAGTTTCCGGATGTTGAATTTTCTTCTACAGTAAGAACAGGTTCCACTATGTCTGCCGGAAGACGTGTAATAAAAGCTAAAAAAGACGGTAAAGAAATTAAACTTTTTACTGATATTACAACGCCCAGGCAAACAAATTCATTTTATACTGATAACTTAAAAAACTTAAAAAAGTTTTTATCAGAAACGTATAAGCCTGAAGAAGTAAAACGTACAAAAGAGCGTATAGAGGTTGCAGAAACAGAAGCTTTAGATATTTTACAGCCATTAGCAGCTGAAGCAAAGCAATCTGAAAATTATCAGAATTTTGATAACAAAGACTTATTTGAACCTTATACTAAAAAAGTTGAAGCTACATCTTTTGTAGGCGGTATGCCAACTGGAGGCGGATATGAAACAGAAGTTCGTCCTTATGAGGCGCGGTTAAAAAATGCCTATAATAAGCTAAAAAAGATTTCGCCTGAAAAAACAGAAGAACAATTAAAAAAGGACGCGGAAAATACAGTTAGAGATGAGCTTAAAAACGAGTATGTTTTTAATGAAGTAAGCGAGCAAATTCAAGATAAGATCGCCAGCATTGGAAATAAAGGAATAAGAACGAACTTACAAGCTTTTTTGAATACTGGATATTTAAGTTCTAATTTTAAATCTAAAATATATTTAAATAAAATTGAGCTAGAAAAGGAAGCATCTGGTATTTTTTCTAAAATACTAGAAGGTGAAAGCGTAACTCAGCAAGAAACAGATCAGTTTGTTAATATATTAAAAAAATTAGATATTGATGTTAATACTGATTTAACAAAAAAAGTTGTTTTACCAAGTGGATCTGTTGTTAGTGAAGCTTTTATAGACGGAGCTTTAAAGTTTCAGACTGCAGCCCAAGCTAACGAAATACTTTATTTGCAGTCTCAGGGAGAAATGAATAAAAAAGCATCTGAAATTAAAAATGTTCAGGCTGCTTTAAATGCTACTCAAAGAGATTATAACATTGGCCGAAAAGCTATGACATCAGTGGGCGTAGGTGCTGGGGATATTGGTGTTGGAATAACATATTTAGGCGGTAAAGTTTTATCTGTACCTTTTTATTTATTAGGTGGATATAAACCTATGAATGAAGCTTTAGATTCATTTGCCGTTAAATACAATGAAGTAACAAATGAAATTAGAGAAAGCTATGTTAAAGATGTAGCATTTGACGATGCATTTAAAGAAGGCAACTTTGGTAAATTTGCATTGCAAGAAGTATCTAATCAGTTGCCTATTATCGCTTCAATCATGGCGTCAGGTGGAGCTGCAGCTTACGTTATAGGCTCTTCTTCTGCAGGTAAGCAGATGATGGATATGCAAACTGAAATCGCAAACGGCACTGCTGAATATACCAATTCAGAAGTATGGCTTAAAAGTTTAGGCTTTGGTGTTGCTGAAGCTGCATTCGCTCAGTTAACAACAATACCAATATTAAATAGAGCTAAAAGCACGCTTTTAAAAGGCAATCCAAAAGCTAATTCAATAATTGATAATAGTACTGCTGCATATGCAAAATCAGGCTACAAAGGGGTTATTTCTGATACGCTATTAGAGTCTATTGGTGAAGTTGCTACAGTAGGTACACAGAATCTTTTGCTAGGCAATCCATTTGTAGAAGGTATGGATCATGCTGGGTTTTCAGGAGCGGGCTTTGGTCTTTTATTTTCAGGTATACCATTTATGCGTGGATTGCACCTGTCTAGATACTCAGACTATTCAAAGCTTAAAAAAGTACGTGAAATACAAGCGGAAATAAATGGACTTAGTTTAGAATATAATGGTGCTAAAAATGAAGGCGAAAAAGCTAGAATAGAAGAGCAAATTAAAAAATTAAGTGTTGATGCTGCAAATGAAATACAATTGCAAGAAAAAAATATTAATGAGCATATTACAGCAAGAGCTGGGCAATATGTAATTGATATTACAAATAGGCAGGCAAAAATACAATTAGAAGCAAAAGCTATACTAGCGGATAACTCACTTACAGAATCACAAAAAGGAGCAAGATTACAACAGTTGCAAGCTGAAACAGATTATTTGCAGTCTTCAAAAGAAGGGGCTTTAAAAGACAGTGCTAAAGTAAATAAATTTACTGAGTTTTTACTTTTGAAAGGCTCTAATGAAGCGCAATATAATCAATACTTAAATGATGCACAAGCATTGCTGTCGGCCGATAAGACTACCCCTTCAGAAGAGAAAATACAATCAAAAGCTTTAGAGTTATATTTTCAAGATCAAATTGTAGCTGAAAACAATAAAGCTAGCAAAAATTTAGGTGCTAATTTTAAATCATTCAATACTGTTAATGAAGCAATTGCTTCTATTGAAGCGGATAATAAAATTAGTGATATAGACAAAAAAGAGGCAATAGCAAATCTTAAATTAGGTGATGATGGCCGTGCAATACGATATAAAGACGGGCGCAAAATTACATATGCAGTTATAGAAAACCAAGTTAGAAATCAACGTAAATTTATTCGCACACACGAGGTTGGCCATCAAGTATTTTGGGATATTTTAGGCGACAACAACGCTGTTTTTGATGAAATCGGAAGGCAACTATTAGAAACAACTAAAGTATTAAGCCCCTCAATACATAAAGAACTTTTAAAAGAAAAAACTGAAGAAGGCAAAATAGATGGTATTGAGGTTGTTGCAAGATTTTTAGAAAGCGTAGCTGCAGGCGATGTAAACTTTAGAAATAACAATGCAAAAAAAGCAATGTCAGGATTGTTTGGAACAATAGTTCAAAAGAAATTTGGCAATGAGTATGACTTTAATTTTGCAGGGGAGACTGATATGTTTAACTTTGTTGTTGGTATTGGCAAAAAGATTGCTGATGGCAGTTTAACAACAGCGGATATTAAAAAAGCAAAAGGCAGTGAGCTTATAAAACGAATAAAAGATAAAGCTATTGTATTGCCAACTAAGCAAGAACAAACAAGACTTAAACGCGCAGCCTCCACTAAAAAAGAATTAAGTGATGTGTTTCCAGAGGATATGGACAGCACGGAAGCTTACTTTACAGTAACAAATACAAAAGCACTTGACGGTAGTATAATCAACGCAGCAAAAGCTGCAGGTATACCAACAGATAGGCTAGATGTTGAGGCCATTAAAGAAAATATTGGCATTAGGTTAATTAAAAATTACGACCCTGATAAAAATACTGTATTTGGCTATTTACTAGGCTCAAGAGGTATTGTAAGAGCAGCTGTTCTTGATCAAGCTAAAGCGTTTAAAGAAACAGTTACTGACACTGCGAAATCACTCGATGTTCAAGCTGGAGACTTAGGCTCTGTTGCTGAAATAGCAGCTGAAGAAGTATCTATAGAAGAAAGAGAGACTAGGGAAGCGGAAGAAGAAGCTGAGGTTGCTTCTACGTTTAATTTAACAACATCTAGTGCACTTTTACCAGATACAGTAAGTAAAGCTAAAGACAAAGTCTTAGGTATAGTTAGAACGCTTAAAAACAAATTGGGTGTAGCTGTATCTAAGAATGTAAATACCGTGCCAGTTGTTAAAGAAGTCATACAATCCTCAGCGAGGTCTATTGACATTGATATTAAAAAACAAATTGGCGGTAAAGCAGACTTAAAATTACGTAAGTGGACTATTGATAACAAAGCAGATATAATTAACAACACTTCTGCTACATGGCTAATGGGGAAAGACAGTGGTACAACTGTTAAAGGCGGTATACCAATCGCTATTGAAAAATCTGTTGTTGGAAAATATACCGGTAAAACTATTGAAATAAATGTTGGAGGTAAAATTGTTAAAGTACAAGAGTTTAAGCCTAATTTTGTACCTTATCCTGAGTGGGTAGGTCAAAAAATTGATCGTGAAAAAACTGTTGAAAGAGGGCAAACATCTGGTAACGAAATTGTAAGAAAAGTTAAGCCGGTAAAAATAAGCGACAACGCCTTTGCAGACTTTGTTACAACTGAAGATGGTACACCTATACGCGGTAGAAAAGAATCATTATCGCAAGAGCTAGCCAGTAGATTAGGAGGCCAAATATTCAGAGAAGAAATGTTAAACGCAGAATCTGATATTTCAAAAGCATTTGAACAAAACCAAGATTTACGCGGTGCTGTGCTTTCAGATAATTTTAGAAATGAAATTATAGAGCAAACAGAGCGCGGTTTAATTGCAAGAAGTGCTGGAATGGCTGTAGAGTCTGCAATTGGAGCAATGACTAGAGCTACAAACACTGAGAGAGCTGAAGCGTTACAAAAAATTAAAAGTCTTCTTTCTGCAAAAGAGTACCAAACATTATATGACACTGAAATTGGTCCGTTTTTAGACGTAATGGAAGAAATTGATGAAGGCGGATGGTACGTTGCAGAACAAAAAGCAATTGACGTATTTAATGAATTGCAAAAAATAGTTAGCAATTTAAAAATAACACAAACAGAACCTATAGGTGACCCATCATCCCCAGATGTAATTTTTGAATATGAAGGTGTTCCTATAAATTGGGAAATTAAAAAAGGTAAAAACGCTAGGCTAAGCCAAATGTACATTTCCGATTGGAGTACTGACTCACCTGGTATTTCTAGAAATGTTAAACAAGAATATAAAGATCAAATATTAGAAGCTGAAAAAAATAACAAAGGTTTAAAAAAATATATAGATCAGCTAACAAATGGCAAGTACTCTGATAAAATAACATTTGATGGTAAAAACTGGATTATGCCTAAAAATGTATATTATGCTTTACAGAGACTTGGCTTTCAAAAAAATGCAACAACTAAATTAACATTACCGACTGATATTGTTTCTCAACTATATAAAGAAAAAAATACTCACTATATAGGTTTTACAGATATAGGAAATTTTTCTTTAGACTCTAATCCCATGGGGCTCAACTTGCCACCATTTTTAGGGGAAGTTGATATTAATGTTAAATTTAAACCTAACTTTAGAAAGGATGGGACTGTTAGTGTTTCAAGAGTAGCATACCCTTCGCTTACAACCCAAACAGCTTCTGATTTAGCAAAAACTTCAACAAGCAGTGTGTATAGCACGGGATCGATGAAGAATTTATTTGAGTCTATAAACAAAGGAACTATAGCTGCTTCAAAAGGTAAACCGGTTTCTGATGTACTTAAAAAACAATATGAGCAACAGCAAGATTATTTAATATCGCTTACAAAAGGTGAATTAGATAAAAAAGACACGTTTGACATGCGTCAAGTTATTGCAAGGCAAATGTTCCCTAAGCAAGCTTTGAGTGATACAGTTATGGCTGGAAAAACCGATTCATTTAGCATACTCACGGATGCTCAAAAGAAAAAGGTACTGGCTAAAGTGCCGGGTATGATAGCAAGAAGCAAAAAGAAAAAAGTAAACCTTAACTTGGAGTTTAATAAAATGATAGAACGTGCTTCAGGTATTCCAGCGCGTAAGAAATTATCAGGGGTTGTTGCTCGTAAAATAGGAGCTGACAAAGGTATGTTTAAACTGTTCTTGCCACCATCTGCTGAAGATTTAAGAGGCTTGTATTATTCACTTCTTGGTAGCGGCAGACAAGGCGAAACTGATAAAGAGTTTTTTAAAGACCATGTAGTTGCACCATACACTAGAGGTATAGCTGCTATGGAAAAGGCTAAGCAAGCTATAATGAATGACTTTAAAGCTTTGCGTAAAATATTTAGACCAGATTTAAAAGCGGCAGGTATTAAAAGCATGAATCAAAAAGTACCTGGAATGGATATAAGTGTGGATCAAGCTGTACGTATATATTTATGGACACAATCTGATAAAACAATTCCTGAGCTTACAGAAGCAGATCAAAAGAAAGCGGTTGAGTACATTTATAAAACACCTATACTCCAAGCATACGCAAATGGTCTACTAGCGATTAGTAAGCAAGATAGCTGGTCAGATCCTACCGAATATTGGGATGCTCAAACAACTTTGTCTGACCTTACTGATATTGCACTAAACGTAAACAGAAAGTTTTATTTAAAAGAGTTTATTGAAAATACTGAACAAATATTTTCAAATGATAACTTAAATAAATTAGAAGCTACGCTTGGTAAAAGCGCAAGACAATCTTTTGAAGATATTTTTTATAGAATGCGAACGGGTAGCAATAAGCCATCAGGCGGGGATTCTATTGTAAACAAATGGAATAACTGGGTAAACAATGCCGTGGGCGCTATTATGTTCTTCAACAGACGATCTGCCACCTTACAGTTACTATCTACTGCAAACTTTTTAAATTATACAGATAATCACCCGTTAAGAGCAGCGGAAGCGTTTGCGAACTTTCCGCAATACATGAAAGATTGGACAACTATATTTAATTCACCAAAGCTTAAAGAACGTAGAGGCGGATTAAAAAGCGATGTACAAGAAGCAGAGATTGCAGCAGCAGCTAAAAATGCTAATAACAAACCATTAGCGATGATTAGTTACTTGCTTAAAATAGGTTTTACACCTACTAAAATAGCAGATAGCTTTGCGATTGCAACGGGTGGAGCAGCATTTTACAGAAACAGAATTAATACGTATAAGAAAAAAGGTTTTGATGATGCTGAATCTGAAGCGAAAGCATGGGAAGACTTTTCAAATATATCAGACGAAACGCAGCAGTCTGGTGACCCAATGCTTATTTCAAAGCAGCAAGCGGGCGCCATGGGGAGGCTTATATTAGCTTTCCAAAATACACCAATGCAGATTACTCGTTTTCAAAAAAGAGATTTCCAAGATATAATTAATAGAAGACGTATTAAAGGTAAGAGTCAATTTCAAAGTGATATGACATACTTAAGCCGTATTACATATTATACAGCTATTCAAAACTTAATCTTCTCTACGCTGCAAAATGGATTGTTTACATTGTTACCAGGTTTTGATGACGAAGACGAAGAAAACTTAACCGCTGAGGAGCTTGAAAAAATTGAAAGAAAAGAAGAGCAAAAAGTTAAAAATGTTTTGAACAGCATGCTTGATACAACGCTTAGAGGCTCTGGATTATATGGGGCAGTTGCGTCTACTATTAAAAACGTGCTTATTGAATATATGCGTCAGCAAGAAAAAGATCCATTCCAAAAAGATAATGCTAAAATATTATTGCAAGCAATAAACATATCGCCTC
>Ga0115100_10171814_pt1 | contig 19565 bp, 2 predicted proteins | sample MBTome_3_FD_89642 | JGI IMG/M metagenome (GOLD analysis project Ga0115100, IMG submission 89642) | Marine eukaryotic communities from Pacific Ocean to study complex ecological interactions - MBTS_2Apr14_M1_3um Metatranscriptome... | ecosystem: Environmental > Aquatic > Marine > Oceanic | place... | reverse complement strand
GTCCGATTTCGATTGTCTAACAGAGATAAAATGAATCCGTGAAATCGAAATCGGTTAATCGAACATAGGAACATAAAATGGCAAAGAGAAATCAGACTACTTTTAAACGACCAAAGTCAAATGATAAACCAACGCCAACACCAAGAAGATTCACGACAGCGACCGCGGCACCGCGTAGATCACAAGTTCAGAATATTTCCAATTTAAGAATTCAATCAGAAAATGATTATAACAAATCGATAGAACTTCTAAAAGCTCAATGGGAAGAAACACAAAGAAAAACATATACAAAATGGGTGAATATGTATTTGGCAAAGAAGAAACCTCCAGTAAAACTGGACGATGTTATCGAAGATTTTAAAAGAGGCCCAGAAAGAATATGTGAATTACTTGAACTTCTATGCGGAATCAAAATTGATATGGAAGGCGGAAAATTACCAGGGCAGGCAACATCCCGTTTTCATCAAATAAATATTGTTCAAAATGCGCTTGAAACATTACAGCAGTCAAAACCAGATATTAAATTGATTGGAATCAGTTCATCAGACATAATTGATGGTAAACCAGCCATTGTACTTGGTTTCGTTTGGAAAATGGTTCTAAATTTCCAGATCGAAGAAGTATTGAATCGAATAATGAAGGACGAGGAAGAGCACGGTAAAACAGAGAAAAAAAGAGGTGACCTAGCGAAAAAATTTATGTTGAAATGGGTGGAAAAGAAAAATAATGGATCAGAAGGGCGAACCAAGTTTGACATTCCGAAGGTTAATGACTTTGGCCCATCATGGCGCGATGGCAAGGCCTTTTTGAATATTTTGCATTCAATAGATCCGAATCTGGTCAATGAACAGCTGGTTGAAAAATCTTCAAATCTTGAAAATCTTGAAATGGCATTTGATATAGCCGAAGAACATTTTCAAATTCCAAGATTTTTGGACGCTGCAGATATCGATGTTGAGAAACCCGATGAAAAATCAATAATGATGTACGTAGCAGAAATTATCAAAGTAGCTGAAGCTCGAGCCGAACAATCGTCCGCTGTCACGGGCTCAAGTAACATCTCGCCCGAAATGGCCAAGCTTGATAATCTTCTTTTATGGACATCTGGTGCTGAAGAAGCATTAAAGAAAAAACACAAACTTCGGAAATACACACCAGCTGATTATAAAGACTATGCTGATTTTCAGGCCGCATTGGCCAGTAAAAAACGAATCATGGAAGAAATCGCATCAGCATGTGATCCGGAACAGATTCGAATGATGGAGAAAGTATTTGAACAAATTGAAAGATCAACTAATCGATGGCTTGACGGATTAGATAAAAATCTCCCAAAGAAATATCAAACAGTTTCTGATGCTTTGAAAGAGGCTCAATCTGAACTAAAAGGTTTTTCTGATTGGACCAATAGAGAGCCCCTCGATGACCTTAGCACGATTGAGATGAAGGTCAAAGGCCATGAAGCTGCTTTCAATGATTTCTACAAAACAGTTGAAAATTTTCATAAGCTGAAAAAGTCAAGTTCAAAAGACGGTATTTCGGAAGAACAATTAGCAGGAATTGAAAAACGCCTCGCTGAAACAGAAAATGCTGCAAATGCTCGACTTGCATGGCTGAAATTCAACCAATCACGTCTCAAGCTTCTTTCTCATCTTGCTGTCGCTCAGACAAAGTTGAATATCTGGACAGAACCTTTTGTGGATATTGAATCTGTTGAGAGCCATCTCAACGATTGGTTACACTTTATGGAAATGCAAAACTTTGCAGACAAGCTGCTTTCAGTTGCAGATGAAATGGAGACAAATTCCGAATTATTCATTTCTGCGATACCACCACCAACTGTCGAAGAACAGAATCTTGCAACAAATCTGGCAAAAACAAAATGTAGCGAAGCTAGATTAATTGTTACCGAGATGAACGCCGTGAAAGATTTACTAACGGATGCAAATTCACATTGGAATAACTTTTTATCGCTTCAAAAAAGACTCGCGGAATGGTTGAATCAGGCTCAACACCTAAAAGATGGAACCAGCGAACAAAAGCAAAACTTTTTCTCGGTTAAAAATATTAAAAAGACTGAAGAAAATATTGCTGAGTTCAATAATTCGTCATCATTTTTACAGGAACACTGCCACCCCGATGTAGTTGAAGAGATTATTCGTGAGACGAACGAAATAAATATCGAATGGAATCAGCTTCAGCCTTTGATGAGAGATATTGTTAAGAAAAATGAAACCCATGCAAATGAATCGGCGTACATAGAAAATGTAGCGAAATTAAATACCTGGCTACAAAAAGTTGATAAATTGGTTGAACAAAATGTGGAAACATCTCTTGATAATGCGTCTGATTATGTCGACATTTATAAAAACATACAAAATCATGAAATACCAGATATGGAAAACCGATATCGAGGTGCCTCTCAATCTGCTCAAAATCTCTGTCGATCAGGCTATGATAAGGACTCTATTCAACGTATGTTAAAAGAAATGACCGTTGTCAAAGACAAGTTTGTTGTTGCTCGTAATAATATCGATGCTGGCATAAAAGCTTGGGACAAGATAAAGTCTCCACTCTCTGAATTAGAAAGTTTATATGAAGGCGTACAGGCCTGGTGTGAAGAATCTGAAGAAATCATGGAAGGATTTGAAGATCCCAATTGTGGCATGGTTTTAGAAAAAATAAAAAATCTTCATCGCGATCAGTTTGGCCAAAATGTTCATAAAGAATTGGAAAATAATATTGAGAGAATGAAAAATTTAATAAATGATATTAATGCAATTCTTTTTGGTGGAATGACGTCCGAACAAATTAATAATCGTGTGGTCACCCTTATCAAAAGAGTAATGCAACTCAAACAGAACTCAATACAGTGGGGCAATACACTCGATGATATCGAACGAAAATGGGATAAGGCTCAAAAATGGTTGCGAGATGCCGAAGATGGTCTTGCTGAATCTCAAGACGTCCTGTCACGTGAATCACGTGATTTGCCAGAAATAAATGATTTAATAAATCGGTTTAGCGAATTGATCGCACTCATTCCCGCACTCAAACAGGATTTTGATGACATGCGTCAAGTCCTAAGCGACGTCAATAGTCTGGAGCAAAATCTTCTTGATCTTGAGCCGCTTTTAAAAGATTCTTTTGAAGCTATTATTCAACTTCGTGATCGGGAAGAAATGAACGGACTCTTTGGTCAAGTGAAAACCGAAGTTGAAGCAGCGAAAAATATTCTTGCTGATATCAGAGACACTTTAAGAAACGATGGTCCTGATCGAGCCTTAGAGCAAAAGAGATTGGCTTTGGATGGTGATCACAATCCTATTTTAAATGCAAGAACGCTTCTGGAACAGGTTGCACAAAGATTTAAAAATCAACCAAGCAAAACTGAAATGAATTTGATTGCAGATCTACATAATGAAGTTGATAAACTGGCTAAATCAGAAGAAACTCTTGAAGCTGAAATCAACAATCTTCCGGAAGAGCTCGACGAATTCAATGCCCAAATTGAAGAGGTTTCTGATTGGCTGAATGCTGCATCAGCTTTCTCATTGGCCAATGCTAATGATATGGAGAATATAAATTCGACAGAAGGAATTAAGAATGTAGCATCGTTATTGGACAAATTTCGTGGTCGTGAGAGTGAAACAATACAACGAATGGGTAGACTCAGTTCTAAACTTATGGAACTATCCAGCTTTCTTACAGACGAGCAAAAACAAGAGTATGAAGAGTTACTCTTAGCAAAATCATCAAAGTGCAAATCAACTATTGCCCGATTGACCGGCGATCAGTCAAAAATGTCCGACATTGAGAATGCTCTCAACTTGGCAGCAACAATTAAACACAGTATTCAAGAAGCCGAACGCATAGAATCAGAAAATCAGGATTATGATCAAGAAACGGGCCAGATAAGAACAATAGACAACATAAATTTATCCAGAAAGCTGAATGATGTTACTGATGATCAAATCGGTAAATTCAACACTATCTATAATCAAGCATCATCACTTATCCATCAATCACAAGCTCTTGTTAATGATTCTAATTCCTTTACTCCCGAATGGTTCACGGAGAAAATAAAAACTTCATCAGCAACTCTTGAGACAATAAAATCAAGTTTGAATGACCGAAAACAATTTTTGATGGACAATTTGGGGGCATGGATAGAATTTGAAGAAATATGTGACGTGATAAACGGTCAGCTTGACGAATCAGAAAATGAAAATAAAGAAGAATCTTCATCCGATTCGCTGATCAAAATTGAGTCAAGATTGACCCAACTTTCCAAAATGAGATCGCAAATGGAAAACGTCGCAAATCAACACAAGAAACTGGCGGAAGAAATAGCGCCAAAGCTCAATAATGCCACCTCTGAAGGTGGCGCTAAAGTTCTCCAAGACGATCTTGACGACATCAATTCTCGAATGAGTTGTGAGACGATTATTCTTGATAGAAAAATACAATCGCTTACCAATCTAAGGGACAAATGGAAAGATACTGAAATCATTTTGAAGCAGTTGAGTTCAGATTTGAAAAAGTATGAGATACAAATATCAGATTTGGAAAAAGATGTCGACTTGGAACAAAATCCAAAAGATTGGTTTGAGGCAATATCAAATATTGAAAAAGATTGTTTGATCCCACTTGAGAAACAAATAGTTAAATGTGAAACAGATATTTTGGAACTGGAGCAGCACGTCGAAGGGGCAACAAGATTAACAGCACGTGTTGCCAATTTGCGTGGGCGTTATGATATGCTAAGGCAAAATACTAAGGCTTTGATGGCAAAGGGAACAGAGTCTATAACTGCTGGACAACGGGCCCAAATAACTTTAAATGGAGTTGAAGAAACTTTGGATCGTGTCAATAATCTTATTTCTGAAATCAAGGAAACTAAAATTGGAAATTCCGATGAATTCAACTATTTCCGAGAACAAAATGACACTTGCGGCGCTCTCATCGAATCCGGAACAGCTCAACTTCTTACCATCCACCCCGAACAAATTTCAGTTGCACAACAAGATCACATTAAAGAACAGCAAGAGCGTGCAAAATCAAGGTTTGAGATATTTTCATCTCAGCAAGAAGAACTGAAAGTTAATCTGGTTGAAGCTCAGAATATATGGACAAATTACGATGAAAATTATCGCAAATTAGATCAGTTTATTGAAAAATGTGATTATTTTGAACAAACAGAAAAGCTCGAGCTTGATCCTATCAAATGGAAAACTGACACAGCAGCAATTAAAAATCTCATTTCTGAAATCGATTCTTTGTCAGAGTTACAATCAAATATGGAGGACGATGTAACTAAACTCAAATCAATTTGCAATTGTGAATCTGACAGAATGTCAACGCAAGCAGCAACAATGGGCGTGATGTTGCAAGGTATCCCACCAACATTGAACGAGAGACTTGATCAGCTGATTGAAGTCAGTGAAATAAATGAAAATTTCAAAGATTTGAGTCATGCAACTGTTTCTAAGTTGCTGAAATTATCTGGCGATATTAAGCTGACAACAATTGCATGGGATAACAATAATTCAATATCGACCGATTTTCATCAGAAGTCATTTGAAGAAATACAACATGAAATGATTCAGTTAAAGCAACTTTATTCGCAGTTGAGCGAAATAATAGTCCCTTCTGACATTATTGACCTTGAAGACAGGCTGAGAGAAGTTTCAGAACTTGCCGAGAGATCATCTCTAGTGGTATCTAACAGATCAGCTGGTTTGGATCTCTTCGACGAATTCAAAAATAGATTTGGTCTTTTGACAGACCGTGTTCGTGATTCGACTCGTATAGATCAAGCAAATGAAATCTCAACGGAACTCGCCGATTTTCTCAAATTGGCCATTCGAACAGATTCAGCTTTTTCGGCAGGAAATCTCGAGCTAGAGTATCAAGCGGAAATAACTACCGCCAAAGCTTTGGCTGCTATAATTGACGAAGAATTAGAAACGAATATTCAAAAAATGTCACGTAACAGAAATATTGTTGATAGTACAATGCATGCATTGGAAGTTTTCGAAAAACGGATTAATTCCAACATTGAAAAGCTTCATGATATTCGCAATCAGTTTGAAGAAACTGAATCTGATGAAATTTCAAAACTCATTCGAAATGTCAATCATGCTATCGAGGATGTCGAAAATATGAAAAATCTAGAACTTCCATCAGTTTCATTGAAAGCGGAAAATCTTATTGAACAGTTCTCAACTTCGGAAGAAAATAAGAAAAAAGTTGAAAGTGTTCTATCTGATTTCAAAGAAGCTTTGGAAACAACATCACAATGTCTTGTAGAATGGAGAGATCGAATGTCGGATCTTGATAACGCGCAACATAGTTTCGATGCCGATCATATTTACATTTTGAAGCTTTTGGAAAATATTGAAAAAGTTATAGCTCAAGAATCACTATCTGCAATAAGTGACGAAAGAGTGGCATTGTCCAAGCTCAAGACAGCAAGAGACCAGCTCGAACTTGGTCAAGAACGAGCCAATCGGCTAAAGAAATCAAAGTTTGAAGTTAAGACAAAGAAAAAAGAATTGGATCATACTCTTCATCAATCTGAAAATGGCTCAGAGGGAAATGGATCAGAATCTGACACAAAGTCTGACACAAGTTCAATTGATAATTTAACAGATCGTTATATGGACTTACAAGATCAGCTGGACTTGTTAATTGATGAATATTCAAATGCAGCATCGATAAAAGATTCCATAAATAATCTTGGGGAAGAAATTGATATTTGGTCCCGAAAAGTCGTCCATGATCTCAACGTTAATCTTGATGATAGTTCTACTTTGGAGAGCACTTTGACGAATTTGGATAAAACGCTGACAAATAACTGGTTGCGTCTGCGCACTTTTCAAGATCAACTCGCTAAATCGACACTTTCTGCAGACACAGGAAATGCCACGCTCCTTAATACAACACTTAATACAACGTTGAATGATACTTTGAATTTTCCACTTGAAGAAATTTCTGAAAAACTTGAAAAAGTAACCAAGGCGAAAGAAACGGCTGCAATTCGTCTTGAAAAATTTTCATTGGAAAAAGATCGTTTGATGAAATATGTTTCTGATTTAGATCTTTGGCTGAAGACGAAGGAGAAGAGCTTGAAGAATATTGAAAAAACAAATCGCGCCGAAAATTTGAAAAAATGCAAAGAACTGAACGTTGAATTAATATCACAGCGGGAAAATGTCGAAACTGCGAAAGAACATTTAAACCAACTTATTCGTCAATTTCATTCATCGGAAAATATTCAAGGCGTTATATCATCCGTGACTGAACTTGTTAAATCTTATGAGAGTGTTTGTCGTTATTCTGCCACCGTTTTGAACAAACTCGAATCAAATCTAGAGTTAAACTTTGGTTCTATTCAAGAAAAATTCTTTATTTGGAAAAAGCAAGCTAATGATGTTATAACATGCTGTCAAGATGTGCCAGGTGAATCACATGACATTGCACAAAGTATTGCAAATCTTACGGGGTTAAAAGAAGATTTTGAACGTGTTGAAGGCTGGTTAGATGAGTTGGAAACAAATTTCGGAAATCAATTTGGTGGTTCAACTAATCAAAAAATGGAAACTTCGATATCAAAGCATCGAAATGAGTACAACGGTATTGTTAGGGAAGTCAATCATTTTCATCAGGTGATGACGGATGCCGAAGCCTATGTGAAAGCCCTAGAATCAAGTCGATTAGAACTACATCTCTGGTTGGAAGACTTTTCGAAACGTCTAGCTTCCGCTGGCCCTGTTGAAGAACCTGGTGAAGCCAGTCAAAAGTTGGAAGTTTGTGAAGCTAGCTGGAAAGAATTCAAGGCCAAGTCTCCCGCGTTTGAAAACTTACAAAAACAAGCTTTCGAAATTGGTGATGGTGATTTGGGAACTGTTCCTGGCCGCAAGATTCAGATCACTCTTCAATTACATAGTTCTTGTGAAAAGAAAATTCAAGATGCGATTCGTCTTTATGAAAATCTTACAAAACAGAATCGAACTTATCTTACAACCAAGGCTGAATTGAGGCAGTGGATGAAAGTGCTGGACGAAAAAGTCAAGACTTTGGAAAAGGATTTAGATGCTGTTGAAACTACTATCGATGCTCAAGAAATCTTGACACTAGTTGAACAGATGCTCATTGAAAAGCAGGAGGGCGAGGTAAAAGTGCACGTGACTCTTGGTAAAGCTGAAAGGATTGCTTCATCCGTTTCCTCAACCGGAAGAATTAAACTCCACGAAGAAATGGATACAATGAAAGACGCTTTCGAAGAATTAGTAAATAAGCTTCATTCAGTCAGATCAAAAGCTGAAGTTATTCTGTCCGAGCTTCAATCTATTTCAAAATCCGTTATTGAAATTGAATCAATGTTAAATGATATAAAATCATTGCTGAACGAAGAAACCCATCTTTCAAATGACTTCAAAGAAAAGAAACAGACTGTTGAAAGACTCTCAGATTTGCTTAATGACACTACAGAAATTGAAGATAAGCTTTTTGAAACAAATAAGCGCATTTTCGATACAGGTTATGAAAGCTTTGGTTATAATGACACTATTGAAAGCGAAACGACTGATGTCTCAAAGAAATTACAGCCCTTATTAAAACAACTGGATGATACAAAGGGAATGATTTTAGAAAGAATAGAAAACGCAACAGAAATAAAAGATCGTCACGAAAGATGGATTGTTTCTGGTAATGAACTTGAGGAATGGATTCAATCAGTCAAAGAAGAATTGGCTCGATGGTCAGATCTTTCGACTTGTGAAAGTGATCACGATCAGTTGAAAAAGAAAATTGGAAAAATTGACGAGTTAAAATCGGCAAAAGCAACAGGTGCTGCAAGACTTGATGCAACTATTATTTTGGCTTCCCAAGTACAAACAGAAACCAATGTAAATGGACGAGAGTTGATCAAAGCAGAAATGGCGAATCAACAACAACAGTGGAATGAATGGGAGGAAATGCTCACCGAGACTGAATTGAATATTACAGCTGTTTTGAATGATCTTGAAGAATACCAAGATGGATATCGCAACGAAAAAGCCAAATTGGAAGAGATTTTGGCCGAATTTAACTCAAGTTTGGAACAAATCAATGTTCCAACATTTGACAAGAATATTGTCTTTCCAGCAGTTGGTGAGTTGTCGCTTGCGGAACAAAATATTAAACACTTGGAAACAAACGTGACAATGATCCGAACACGGTTAAATTTTCTTTGTCGACGTTATGCTAATGAAGATTCCGAACAGATCAGTCAATCAGTTGCTACCACCCTAAATGGTTTCTCAAATACTAAGCAATGTTTGAGTCAAGTACGATCTCAGATTGAAGAAAACTTCCGAAATCAATTTAAAACAAAACTGAGTCTTTTTGATTCTTATATTCGAAAATATTTGGCTCAAATTCAACAGTATACGAGCCCAAGAGGTGACTTGGAAACGATTGAAAAAATTCTTGATGATATTAATAGAATAACAACCGAATCTGTCGAGCCTGGCAATGCATTTTTAAAAGAGTTAAATGATATGGTTGATGGTTCTGGTAGTCTAATCAGTTCAGAACAGGGAAATTTGAATCGATCATCTACTCGCCAGTTGAAAGAAAAATGGAAAAACTATTTGGTTGAACTGAATGAGGCTAAAACTGGTACCGAGCAATACATTCAAGGATTACAAGAATTTGATCGAAACTGTTTTGAGCTCTATCACTGGGTTGGTGATATCGAAAAACGACTCAAGGTTGAACTTGGACTACGAAGTACTCTCGGCCAGAAAAAGTCGCAGTTGGCAAGTCTTCAGACCATTGAAGAAGAAGCTTCTGATGAGCAATATAAATTTGCAAGACTCAAACGAAGGACAAACCGGGTTCAATATCCAGGAGGAACAACAAAAGTTGGTGACTTACACACGTCATATAGAGCAATTTGTACACAAGCTGCTCAAGCTAGGAAAGATGCCTCGCTTCGACATTCGCAACATGTGACTTTTGTCAATGACGTTTCTAGCGGTGAAAAATGGATAAAAGAGCGGCATCAAAAATTGGACGAACTCTCTGATATTCAAAATATTCAAAAAAGCGAACTTGAGAAACGTTTGGTTGTTATCAGGAGAATCATGAATGAGCAACAAGCTGGCGAGAATGTTTTCCATTTAGCTATCGGTCGTGCTGATGCTGTTTATCAAGGGACTTCACAGAATGGTATCCATGCTATTGAACTTCAAGTTAAGTCTTTGCAAGAGCTCTGGAATTCATTTGTTAACTCACTCAAACATACAGAAGATCGTATAACATTGGGTCTTGCAAATTGGACAATGTGGTCGAATTCAGTAGCAAGTGCAACCAGCTGGTTGCATAAGACAACCAAAATTCTTGATGAAAGAGCTTCCGATCACACTTCTGATTCTGACCAATCGGAAGCAACTTCACCAATCCTAACTCTTCACCGACTTCAATCTATTGTCAGCGACTGTCATCACCACGGTAAATTCAGTTGCGTTGAGCAAATCGAAAAACAGACCAAGCAGCTTACATCGATATTGGGTATTCAAGAAACTGCAATGATCAAACAAGTAGAAATTCTAGAGAAGTTTCTAGCCTTACAGAATACTGCTGAACAAAAACTGAAAGAATGTATCGATAGGGCCGACAGAGATCAAATAAGGGCAGACACCATAAATGAATTCAAAGATTGGATGGGAGATAAAAAGCTTATATTGGCCTCACTATCGGAACCAACTGGTGCTCTTGATGAAATTGGTGCTTGTTTAGACGAACTTAATAACATGAAGAATACGATAATTCCACATGGTGACTCTAGAATTTCCGATATCGATGAAGTTGGCGAAGGAAAATTTGTAATTGAGGATTGGATTTCTTTGAAAAAAACTATGTTGATACAACTGAAACATGTTGAAGATGTGAAACATGTTTTAGAAAATTTCATTGAAAAAATTGAATCGTTTGAGATTTGGATATCACAGAAAATGGAAATACTCGAAGATCATTCAAAATTAAAAATTAACTTTGATGAAGAGGGAAAGAGTAATGCTGCTGAAGTCATACGAAACTTTCAAGCCTTTCTTGCCGAATGTGAAGATGCTAAATCAAGTCAGGAATATCTTTCAAAAGAAGCCACTTATCTTGTGGAATCATGTCGACTCGAGTTAACCACCACAGTACGAGTCACTGAGTTAACTGCCAAGTATCAAAATATTGTTGGTTCCGTAAAAATACGGTTAGCTGCCGCTCAGAATAATGCAAGTATTTTATCGGAACTCACTGAGAAAATTGAATTATTTGATCAATGGTTATCGGAAAGCACCGATAAATTTCGTCTTACAATGGATTGCAAATACGAGGATGAAAATTCTGTTTCGAATCAAATAATAAATTCATTGACAATTATTTCCGAGCTGATCAATGAATGTGAGTATAAACGTGGCACATTGCTAGGTCTAACAGAACGTTGCGCTCGTGCCACTGCTAATGTTGCAAATTCACCACTGAGTGCGACTACAAGAGAGAACATTCAAAGTCAATCATCGGCATTGCAAGAAGACTTCCAAGAACTCCATGGCAAGCTCCAAGTTGCCGGAAGACGATTAGATAAAGTCAAGGCACATTGGTTCGATTACTCTGACGCAGATAAAAAATTGACCAGTTATCTGGCAAAAATTGACAAAAATCTTAAAAAGGTTTCACAGCCAAATAAACTTCAGCATTTGAATGAAATCAAGGCCAATGTCGAAGAATTGAAAAATCAGATTGAAAACCACCAAGATCAAAAAGACAAAGTCCATGAGGGCGAATTTCGTCTCGGTAAATTGCCCCTCGAAATTCAAGATTTCATAGCACCTCTGTTTTATAAGAAACAAAATATGTATCGCGACATTGGGCGAGATTTGAAAAAGAAGTATGACGATCTTCACAAACTTGTTGAGCACCAAGAACTTTTCCTATCTAAGCTCCATGCAAAAGAAAAACAGCTGATTCAACTGAATGAACGGATAGTAAAGCTACAAGAACAAATAATGAACGACCAAGAAGAACCGATTGCAAGAGAATCTCAAGCAAATTTTCTCTATCAGGATGCAGAGAGTTTTCAGCAGGATATTGCGGAGCTTCGGGCCTTGGGAATGGCAGCAGAATCTAAAAGACAATCAGATATTCAGGCATTGTCAAAAGCAGGTTCTGATATGTTAACAAAGATAAAAGAAATTCTTCCAACTTGCCGTCAAGCAGCGCAAGAGAGCGCTGAAAGAAAAACTGAGCTTATCGGATTCCAAACAAATCTGACAAAAGCAAGAAATGCAATTCAAAATCTTCCAGAATGTTCCGATCCAGTTCAAGGATCACGACAACTATCACAGTTGGACGATATTCGACATGATGTCGCACAAATATCACGTGAATGCGACGAATTATTGAGTGCTAATCCACAAAGCAAAAAGCTTAAGGAACAGTTTGAAAGTGCAACTGAAATCGAAGCAATGAGATCCACAAAATCTTCACAGATTGAAACCCAAATAAAAAAATGGGAAGACGAGTCCGAAGTATTGAATCAAATTGAATTATGGGCCCAAAAGAAGGAAAATGAACTCGAAGCAATTTTCGGGGATGAAGGTGAAGGTATGCTGGAAGCAAAAAAAGCCCAACTCGAAGACATCAGAGTTGGTGCCACCAAATACTTACAAACAATTAACGAAAATCAATCATCTCTTGGTCAATCAGATTCATTGAAAAACCGACTTGAAAATCTTCGAGATCGAGCAAAATCTGAACAAGAAGAACTCGAAAATACCATCGAGCTCATGAAATCGATAAATAGTGAATTGACGACGATTATTCAAAAGACAGAATTATTTACATCTGAGTTCCATTCAGTGGTAAAGAATGTTTCAGAAGCTGGAAATTCTACTGTTCGTCTAGAACAATTTGTTTCACTCCAGTCACGTGTTCAAGCTGAAGAAGATCCAGTCAACAAGCTTTCCGAACGTGTCCTTCAAGCTAAATTTTCCCTCCAGCCAACTCAATATGACAATATTCAATCACAAATCACTGATCAAAAGAGTCGCCTTGTCGATCTACTCGCTCGTGTTGAAAATAGAAAAGCTCATTTGAACGATGTCATCAAAGAAAAAATCGAATTCGAGATTAAACTGAATAATTTCCAAACTCAAATTATTGACATTGAATCCGAGTTGGAGTCTGATATTGAAACAAATGTCGAAATTCAAAAACTTCGTTCTCAGCAATCTAATGCTCTGTCTCTCCAAGCACAGCTGTCCGACATTAAATCGGAATTCGATCAACTCAAAAATGTTCAGCTGAAAACGGTGAAGGTTGGGCTTCCAGAGATAGAGAAAACCGAAGTTGACTGTTTGATCGAAGAAATTGAATCATTGCTGAATAGTGCGATAGTATGTTCAGGCGAACGTCTATCAGAAATCGATAAGCTTATCAAAGAAAGAACCAAGCTTTGGCAACAAGGTAAAGAAATGGATTCGTGGATTAAACAGGCAGAAAATAAATTTGAAACGCGCCTCAGAAAGTTCCCAGTCAACCCAGATGCTATGGCAAAAATCATTTCACAATATAAAAATTTTTCCAGAGAATTGCTTGCTCGACAAAAACCCCTTGAAAGCTTAATTCAAAGTGCTGGGTCTCTTCAGATTGTGATGGACGTTGGGCTTCAAGACGGCATAAGTGTAAAAGAATTGGAAATTCGCTACGAAAATCTCAAAAACGAAACTGATAGAGTCACAGAAGAATTACGTCACGCTTTGGCGGTTAGGGAGCTCTGTTGCGCCGATTTCGAACGTGCCCATCGATGGATTTCCGATGCCGAAGTTCAAACAGCTCCAGAGAGCACTTATACAGCGTCATCTATTTCTGAGCTTGATTTGAGCTTACAGCAATTTAAGCAGCTTTCAAACGAAGTTCCAAATATTCGAGATCTTCTTCAAAGTATAAGATCTCAAGCTGAAGAAATTCAAGACTCAAGTTCAGCTCAAGAAATGAATGTTTTGTATGAACGAATACGAAAAGCAAATTCCCAGCTCAACAGGATTGATGAAACTGCATCAGACAAAATGATAAAAATTGAAAATTTGATGGCGGCAAGACTCAATTACGACCAGAAACTGAGTGAGGCGGAGACTATTTTGACCATTTTTCAATCTGACGTTCAACCTCAATCAGATGCAGAGTTGAATAATCTTAAGAACCTAATGGAAGAAATTCGTCAAATGAAGGAAAGTCTCAAACAGGCTGGTCAGCCATGGCAACCCGAACGACAACTGAAAATAACAACCAAATATCATCAAGTTCAAAATCAGTTCCGAAACCAAGCCCAAAAAGCAGCTCATATCGATACTATGAAAAAGAAATATCAAGAAATCATGCAATCAGTTGATCAATCTCTTGCTGAGATAAATACTCCAATGATGCTAAGTTCAAAAGATTCGGCAGAGAATGAAATTGAAGAAAAATTGGCTTGCTGTCATGTGACCGCTTCAGATCTAGCAAAAGTCAAGGGTGAAATTCGCGAGCTAGAAGTCTTATCGCAGCAAATAGGTGATTCAAGTCTTGAAAGTGAATTAGAACGTCTCGCAACACGCTGCAATACCCTCACTCAAGAAGTCAATGTGGCTATTCACGATTGTACTTCACGACTTGGTATACTAAGAGACTCTTCACTTTTTGTCCACGAACAGCTGGCTTGGCTCGCAGAAACTCAAATTGCAATAACTGCACCACACTCGCTGCCACTGCATGTTCACGAGGTTCAAAAACTTCTTACAAAATTAAATATGCTTGAAGACGAATCACTTTTCAAGATTCATGAGCTCCAAACAATTATCGAAAAGGGGCCGAATGAAACATTCTCACCAGCAGATCAAGCGAAAGCTTCTGACCAACTTGGTGAAATATCGAAAAAGCTCGAACAAGACTTCAAGGCACAGAAAGAATTGATGAATCAAGCATTGGCTGCACGTAAAACGTATGCTGCTAGACTAAATAGTGTTTCAGGGCAGCTGGGTAGCGCTGCCGCTCGACTGGATTTAATTGAATCTGACTGTAATGGTTTCAAAATGCCTGACCAAGAAGAACTTAAATTCACTGACAAGGAACTGGACGACGTTCAATCTACTCTTATGGATAAGTTTTCAGAATTTGAAGAGGCTTCACAATGCTTATCAATGGCTCCTTCTACAAATCACACTGCAATGGACAAAGTACGTGAAGCTGTTATTCATATACGACAGAAAGCCGAAAGCATTATTCTTCAAGCTAATGGAATGAAATCAGAAATACATGATGCCAGTGCAGCATGGACAAGTTGCGAGACTGTAATTTCTGAAATTCGTGATGAACTTCAAATGGCCGATCAATTTTGTAATAATTATCACGGAGCCTCACCGCATAATCATCTAGAAGCCGTCAATCTATCGGAAGCTTTCATTTGTTATAATGAAGAAATGATTAAGTGTTGTGAAGAACGTCTAGAAGAACTTTCCGATGTTGCCGCAGCGCTTGGCTCACAACAGACTTTGTTATCAGCACATGAAGCCCTTCAAGAAAGATGGGAAGCAACAAGAAGAAAAGCACAAAATATCGGTGAAGATCTTAAACAGAAGGCTTCAAGATGGGAAATTGTTGAACCACTCGTTGCTGAAGTCGAAGCAAAAATGACGGGAATTGCCCAATATTTGGAGACTAAAAAAACTATCAGCTCTAATCCAAAGTCTGATTATAGGCTCTCAGAAAAATTCAGCCAATCAGAAGATGTCAAAGACCAGATTATTGAGCTTGAGCATCTTGTATTACCCCTAGGACATCAAGGTGGAATACTTTTGAACAAACTCAAGTCAAAACATCAATTTCAACATGATTATTTAGAAGAAATGGTCAAAAATGAAATTAATTCTCAGGAACTCAAAGATGCAGCGTTTTCTGAACTACATCAACTAAAATCTTGGTTTGATCAATATCTACTGAATGCTATTGTGAATCCAGCTGAGTTGGTGAACCAAAATATCGATCAATTGAATCATTTGTGTAATCAAGTAACGACAAAAGAAAGAGAACTTGTTTGTGCTAGTGAAAGAGCAGTTGAAATGTATGAAGAATCGGCAGCGCCACCTAGGGAGTTAAAATCAATGATTGATTATCTTCAGCGACATTTTCAAATGGCAAAAAGTAATATCAATACTGCATGTGAGCGGCTTAGAAAAGAACTTGCGCAACGTGAAGAAGCTGGATTACAGTTAGTAACATTGCTCACCAGTTTGCAAGAAGCTGAACTAGCCCTTGCTGACCCCATTTTACCAACTGAAGACATTTCAAAAGCTAGAAAAGAACATGATAAGCTCCAATCTCAGCTTGACGAGTATCAGCTTCAACTGATGCAAGTAGATGTCCGACAAGCAGGCCTAAATTCGCCATCCAATGATACCTCAGAAGTGTTGCCCGATGTTCTTTATGCTGCAAATCAACAGCTCACCAGAGTTCAACAATTATCCGAGCTTAGAGAGCGACAGCTTTTATTGGCTGAAGAACGCGAAGAAGACCTTGGATCGTTGAGAAGAAAAGCAACTCATTTAAGTAAATCAGCAAATTCAATTTTGACTGCTGGTAACAAGGACGAAATTGATGATTTTTACGAATTAATTTCACTGGCAGATCGCTTGTCTTCGGTTTCTAAGCAATTAGAAGAAGAAGCAAATAAAATGGGAATCAAAAGCCTCAAATTAGCGGCAGAAAATACAGAATGTCTTTCCACGAGGCTTCGGGCAAAAGCTGAAGCCTTAAAAAGTCTTAGTGTCAATGCAAAGAGTTGGGAAGGTGATATAAAACGCGCAAACAAAAATCTCAAAAACAGAATCGACGGTTCAGTATCATTCCAGCAAAAGTCAACTCCAAAGATAGATCTTTCTCCACCATCAATAGTCCTGACATCATGTGATGCATTGTCACCAATTCCGTCCGAATGTGGATCAGAAGTAGAGAAGATCAAAAGAAAACTTCAGACCTTCAAGTTCGATGATAATGGCGTTCCTGGTTTACTTCGTCAACAGCTTGAAGATTATGAGGAGCTCAGGAAACAGCTTAAATCTGCTGTACAGTCCGCTGAATTGTCAAAAGAAATAAGCGAAGTCAGCAGTAAACCATCAAAGGGACGTGTTCGATATGGAAGTTCAAAGCCGTCATATTCTTTAATCAGCCCAAAACCAACAAAAAATCCAAGAGAAACTACAGTTAAACCCACTCTTGGTAATTCATCACTACAGCAAGTTAGCTCAAACAAAATTGAACCACTTTTAATCATAACTCCACATATTGATAACACAGATAATAACAGTTCAACCTCAATTACACCCAAAATAGATCATTATAATAGAAAGATGAAAAACCAGATTCATTCACCTCTCACACCCCTCTCTGACGTCTCCGGCGCCACAGTTCAAATTCGATCTCCTCCAGTGATGGACCATTCTACATCCGAGCCAATAAAACCGAAATCTGAAACGAGGAAAATCAGTGAGGAAGAATCAAATGCAGCCAGGATTGCCAAAGTAAGAGATTTGAGAGATGTCATCAGTCATCTCGAATTCGATCAGCCATTCTACAACCTAGCAAATAACTGTAATCAAGCTTTGGATGAGTGTGAACAAGTATTACAGGCTTTTCAATCAGAAGCACCTCGTTTGATCGATCAAATAGAATTGAATGATCAACTCAATCAGAGGATGGAAGATATTTATCCTGATATTGAAAAAACTGATGATATGAGTTCAACTGCTGTCAATAAAGCATCAACTAAAAAGAGTCGAGTGGCATCAATCCGGGTTTCATCCCTTTTGTTCGATCGATGGGAGACGATTCGTGTCCGGCTGGCCACTAGACAAAATATTATTGAGATCCAGATTCTCGAGGACGAACAATACAAACGAATGGTCGAAGGCTACAAAAGCGAGCAAACATCTCCAGTGGCGAGCTTTACATGATTTGTTTACCACAAACAAATTCTAATCTTCTGGTGCCTATTCTTCTCTCACTCACAGCATTTTATTTTTCTAAATTCCAAATTACACACAGTGCTTTATTTTTATAGAAATACTATCTTTTGTACAAATCTCGTGCTCATAATACCTCTTCCAAGTCTCAGGGCTTCCAAAAAAACGGCAGCCAACAATTATCAGCCTGTCGGATCAATATCGCGGCAGGCCTTTTATTTGTAAATATATACAGAGACTTTATGAGTTTCGAAACTTTATTTTTGGTAAAAATTCAATTTCCCTTTTTTTAAAAATCACTGACACAGAGTTTTATTTATTTTTCTAAAATAAACTGCCAAAACTTAATCTTTTGTGAATCATTCTAAAACAGAAAATAATTTTGAAGTGATCCAAAAGTGAAACTTGAAAATTTTGAGATAAGTTGATATTTCTTGAAATGTATGTGAGAATAGTGATCTGGGTTATTTAATAATTTGTTATTTTTTGTTGAACAATTGCAGCGATGAATTCGTCATAATCAATTTCACCACTACCATCGACGTCGATTTTCATCCAAGCCTCACAAGCTAATTCGTATAGTCTTTCTTCGCTGACTCGTGGCCTGATTCCTCTCCTGACCATTCGACCATAGTTTTTTTCAAACCAGGTCATGAACTCCATTGGTGTCATGGTTGAGTTTCCATCAATATCAGCACCCCGGAATGTTTTGGCTAAAGGTTTTTCGCTTCTCATCATATCAAGGTTTTGTTGTAATAGAATCAATGCGAACTCAACGTAACTGATTCGTTTATTATCATTCAAATCAATTTCTTGAAGATTTCTTCGATATCCTTTTGGATCGAACATGTTTGGTATATCGGTCAAGGCAAGAACATCGTGATATGATAATTCTGCACCTTGTTCACTGCTTTCATCTGCAATTTTACGAAAAAGTTCCTGATTACCGGATACATTAAGCTGTAAAAGAGTGTTTGCAATCAAGTTCAAATGTTTTTTGTAGTCTATTATCCCATCGCCGTCAATGTCAGCACCATCAATCAGATCATCCAAAACTTCGTCATGCAAGCTTCTTTTTGAAATTTTTTTCATCCAAATTCGTAACTCTTCATCGGTTATTGTGCCAGTTTTTTCACTGTCAATTTCTTCGAACTTCTCCAGCAAATGATACATGTGATCATCACTAGCACCATCATTATGTTCGTTGAGGACATTCATCATAAAGTAAATATAATTCATTATACTGTCCACACATTGCAATTCATCCTGTAAAATTTCCCGGACAGCATTTTCAAATGAATTGAGTCTAGTATCACCATTATTTAAGATGTAGGCAAAATCGTATCGATTTGGTGTTTTGATATAATTTGGGTCAATTTTAAGTGGATGATAAATTTTCAATGAAGCAGCTTTTGTTGAAGCTCTTCTAATACAGTTTTTGAAAATATAAGTTGTCATTTTTAAATCTCTTTTGAATTAAAAACCGTTTTTAGCGAATCAGTTTTTAGATGCAATGATTATTAACCAATC
>Ga0115100_10222385_pt1 | contig 20881 bp, 1 predicted proteins | sample MBTome_3_FD_89642 | JGI IMG/M metagenome (GOLD analysis project Ga0115100, IMG submission 89642) | Marine eukaryotic communities from Pacific Ocean to study complex ecological interactions - MBTS_2Apr14_M1_3um Metatranscriptome... | ecosystem: Environmental > Aquatic > Marine > Oceanic | place... | reverse complement strand
GGCGAACCCAAAGTTCTGCCGAACAGCAATCAAAAGCTTAAAACAGCTACATACCTGCAGGATCGGATCGCAGTTCGTCCAGTAAAAAAAAGTGGAACGCACTTTTTTCAAGGCACGAGGCTTGCCAAGCCGACACCGCTTTTTATAAATTTTTTATCTCTTTCTTTCAATCACGCGGCAGAGTGCTTATCAGTATCGCTGCAACAATGCTGTCAATGCGGCTCAGACTACTGGCGGTTGCACTGCTTGCAGCCACATGCTTACCTTTTGTTTCTGCGCTGTACACGATCAACAAGAAGACCTTGCCGAATGCAGTTACCGAGCAATTCCAAGAAGTCGGAACGGACACATTTACCTTTAGTCCAACTTGGGGTGGTTACTACCAAGGCTGTGCCACCGGGGTACTTGGAGTGTACTCCTGTTTCTTTGATCCCGTCCTGAATGGATGGACTAACGGGGAACATAAATTAATATTCACAATTGAGCCGACCGACGATCTTATTGGCATTGTACCCAACGGACACGGCGACGGCAAGTTTGTTTTTGAATACGACGAGAACAACCAAAACGATGACTTCGAATTTGAGCTCTATGGTCTTGAAGACGACATCAAACGGACGGCCACTTATGAAGGCCATTATAAAGTGACATTAACCGCAAACACAAACCTTGGTGGAATTCCACCTTACACGCAACTGGTTACACCTTCGTCAACCATTGAATGGGCCGTGTCTATCAAGGATAACGACAAAGGGCTTGCCAGTGTGGTACTCAGCGACGACTTTCCGTATCCACCAGACATTGCCGAAGGGCGGTCTCAAAACTACGATATCGTGTTACAGAGCATCCCTATTGATGGCTCGTCCGTCTTTGTTAGGTTTGCCTCGAACAATGCGACATTGACAGTGACGCCAGACTTTGTTGAATTCGTGCCAAGCAACTGGAACGTAATCCAAAAGGTGGCTGTTGGCGCTGTCGACGATACGACCACTTATCCATCGCCGCATGCCGCGTCGTTCAGTATGGTCCAAGAGAGTACCGACCCAAACTTTGACGATATTACTCTCCCTGACATCACCGTGACAATTGAAGACAACGACTTTTTGGCCAACCTGGGTTACTCTGCAATTACCTGGAAGGCTGAGACCCTTTCTGGCCAAGGGTCCAACATCAAGATCGTTGCAACCATGACCATCTGTGTTGTGAAGGCTTCGATGCCAGCTGGGTTGGGCGTTGGCGACACTGTCAGCATCGAAGCAGAAGTAGCTGTTGGCGGGGAAGTATCTATATCATCACCAATAATGACTGTCGTGGCAAAAGATCCGCTCTACATGACCCTTACGCTTGTGATCGAGCACACGTTCATCAACTCGGCCGCTGATGCCAACGCCCCCAAAGTTTTGTCGATTTCGCACTGCTGCCGTCAACGAGAATTGCTCAACAACAAGGATTCGTCGAGGACCAATATGGTCCTTGCAGATCTTGACTTTGTTGCCGAGTCACCAGTTGTTGGGGTGATTCCAGTCATCCACTTGCCAACCGACGCTGGTAACAGGCGACGACGAGCCCTCAACTACTACGGCAACGACGCTGCTGCCTGGCCAACATCGCGATCCCGACGATCTTCGGGTCTGTCCACGTTCCAGATTCCTGCGTACAGCAACGGAAATCCGATGAAGTTCACGCTTGGCACCACCACAGAGTACGGCACATCCCTGCTCGGGAGTCCTTACGGCCTCGAGATTGACTCCACTACCGGCATCGTCACGTGGGACACCGATTTGGTTTCAGAAGGCTTGTGGAATTTGGTGGTTATTGTTGAAGATCTCGTAACGTTTGGAGAGATTACTGTCGAACTTATGCTGAACGTCTACGCGCCAAGTGCCGACGAAACCCCAGATTTGTCTTGCGTCAAGTGCGCCACCACGCAGTACCTCGATGTTGGCACAGATTTTGAAAGCGCGTTCGGAGCCTCGTGCGGCGGAAGCTCCTGTACAGCAGAATTGCAATTTGTTGGCGGCCTCCCAGCGGGAGGCGCTGTTGATGGCAACACTTTCAAGTGGACGCCGACTGCGGACCAAACTGGCGCGTACGTGCATTGCTTTCAAGCGAAAGAGAGCATTGCCGGGCACATTTCGTCACCACAATGCGTCACCATGGTTGTTGTGGATGCTCTTGGCAACATCCCATCGCTTACTGTGCCGGCTACGGCACAATTTGCAGCCGGCGCTGACGGACCAGCTGTTATTGCGAGCACAGCAGCTCTCACGCTTGCTGCTGGCAGCTCAGTGATCTCTGAGATCACGGTTGAGCTCGCAAAAGTCAAGGACGCCGGATTTGAAGAACTGACGGTAGATCCAAGTGCAGTGAGCTTGGCACTTGGCATTGCGCAGCCACGACCAGAAACCTTGATCGTCTCGGGCACTGCAGACATTGCCGTGTTCCAGTCTTTCCTTAGAAACGTGCGGTACACAAACAGCTTGAGCATGCCAACCGTGGGCGACCGTACGCTGCTGTTGAAAGCGCGTACAAATGACGGGTTCGTCAGCCTTGTGAAAACAGTGACTCTTACAGTGTCAATCCAAAATGTTGCCCCCGTCTTCCACTTAGATAAGAACGATACTGGACTCGACTACAGCACAGTATTTTACCGATCTGGCGATCCTGTTCTCATTTCTGGCGAGGCCCTTCTCACTGATGCGGACAGCAACATCGCACAGGCTACTGTCACGTTGGCTGCAATCCCAGACGGGGTCGACGAGCTGCTCATGTCCGTTTACGAGGCGCCTCCAAAGCTTGCTGGCGGTGGCCTCTTCGTGTCCGGTCGTGTCGACCAGAAGTTTGGAACATTGCCGCTAGAACCGGAAGCAACCGCGTCCATAACGGTTGACACAGCGTCGGAAGGAAATGCGATTGTTCAAGACGTAAACGTGATTGTTGACATCAGCCACTCTTACATTGGTGACGTGCAACTGTTCATTGAGCACAACGGACGAGTAGAAGAGCTTGTCTCAAGGCCTGGAGGTGCCGCATGTGCTGCAGACGACATGTACAATACGGTCTTTGATCAGTCCTCTGACGTTGGCCTTGCACGTTCCGACAAGGATGCTGGGGCATGTGCTGGCTACACTCGTGGTGTTTACGGACCCTCTGGCAATTTGGACAACTTCAATTTTATGAAAGCTGATGGTGAGTGGACGCTCCGCGCGAAAGATCTGCAGCTCGAGTCTGACGACGGTATGATCAAGCAGTGGGGCATTGCACTCCGCACAACATTAACAAACGTCAGCGAAGTGGCAAGCATCACGCCACAAATGAAACTGACGCCTGGCCTGTTGACCAGTACGCACTCGTTGTACGTTGGTGCATCCGGCCGAGTCGAAGACCTGAATGTTGGCTTGAACTTGATCAGTAGTCATTTGCCAAACACCAAAGTTGAAATTACGTCCCCCGTAGGAACAACCGTAGTTCTCTTTGACGGAGCCGTCAAATGCTCCAAGAGCAACTTTGGTCTCACTGTTTTTGACGACGAAGCAGCCGACAGCTTTTCCGATCCAGGGTGCAAAATTTCCTCTTTAGATGAACTGGCGGCCACCATCCAGCCTATTGAACCGCTTTCTGCTTTTGTCGGGGAACGAATCATCGGCACGTGGACTATGACCGTCTCTGCAACAACGGTGGACGATCTGGAGGTTGATTTCTTGGGCTGGAGCATTGACATGAACTCGCAACCAAACGTTGCGAGGAGCTACGATTCCAGCACTGGCACCCTGACTCTTACTGGCCCAGACACACCTGAGGAATTTGACACTATTCTTTCGTCGATCGCGTACAAGAATACCAAGTTGAACCCGACAGAAGCTGCACGAAGCATTACGATAGTTGTGACGGACGACGCTGGCGCCTCGAGCGTGGCTGCAACCACTGCGATGGCCATTCATCATCTCGATGAACTTGATTTGATCAACATCAACGAGGATGATTATACATACACGGGTGATACCAAGATGTGCGGCGAAGTGTGCACCAAAGACATCTCGATTCAAAAATTCAACGACGTAAGCACAATAATTGAGAAAGCGGTGCCGTCAGACAACTCAGTCATTCTTGACGGCACGTCCTGGACACGGTCCTCTGTTTCAGATGATCTTGGTATTGCAATTATCATTGCTGACGATACCGATGGCGAATGGCAGTTTTCGATTGACTCGGGTTCAAACTGGACGCCAATGAACGACGATTCTGCTGGAGTGGTGTCGCCAACGTCGGCGTTGACGTTGCACGGCAAGCCTGAAGGCCAAAATTTGATTCGGTTTGTTCCAAACTTGGACTACCACGAAACGGCAACATTCGACTTTGTTATTTGGGAGATGGGGGACACGGATGTGAGCGGCCAGAAACTGGTGGACACTACTGCACGGGACGACATCAGTATGGCGAGCACAACTGTAACGATCACGGTTGATCCTGTCAACGACTCTCCAATCGTTGCGTTGGTAGACGGATTTGACATGATTGATATGGGTTTGATCGACGAAGACATTGGCGGGGCTGCGAGCAACGCTGGCGCGAGGGTGAGCGACTTGCTTGTCGAATCTTCTGGAACAATTTATACGGATGTTGATGCAGCAACTCCAAGTGGGTTAGATGCAGAGCACGGTATTGCCGTTATCCACGTGGAAAACTCGCACGGTTACTGGCAATGGATGTGCGACGTGGTTAACGGCGTAAACGTAGGAGGCATCTGGACCAACTTTGTCGGCGGCCTTGAGGGCAACAGAATCGTTGCGCTGCCAACCGCAAGCAAAGCCACGTTGCTTGGCCCGGGATGCTCAGTTCGTTTCGAGCCAGAGTTGAACTACAACACATTTTACGATCTCAACGGGGACGATTGGACCGTTCGAAATCCATACATTGAATTCAAGGCATGGGACAATACTGGTGTCACACTTGGTTTGCAAGGGTCTCCTGGTGTTGACTCGCGCCAGGAAAGTTACAGGGACTGGCATGATCCGTTCAGCAACTCGACCCTCGAGGCTGAAGTCAGCGTTGACACGTTGAACGACTTGCCAGAATTGACCATCCACGGAGCAGACGTCACCGAATATGCAGGGTACTACATTGAAGATGCAGACGAAGTTGCTCTTGTTGATGCAGATGCGGTACTCATCGCCGATGTTGACCATGCAAGAATGAACAAGTTGACGATTACGCTTGTCAGTGATGTTGACATGGGCCCCGACACCACCACCATTGGCGACGTCTTGTCGTTCAACGTTGCTGACACGTCCCTTAAAGTGGTTTCCGAGGTCAATGCGGACGGAGAGCTGGTGTACACAATTGAGCCAATTGATGCGAGCGATAAAGATTCAAAGAAGCTCGAAGATTTTGCCCTCGTCTTAAAGTCGGCCAAGTACAGCAGCGTACTTGAAGAACCGCGTGTAGGGGAGCGACGATTTTCGTTGCAAGTATTTGATGAAGAAGATGAAGAAAGCACCGCAGTCTTTTCCATCATCACAGTTGTTTCTGTCAATGACGCTCCGGTGCTTGGACTTGGCACAAGTGTTTTGTTCAAATATACTGAAGGCACAGGAGGTCAAGCCATCGTCGGCGTTGAAGGATCTATTGATGACAACGACAACACGACAATGTCATCAATGACGGTCACACTTGTTGCTAGGCCAGACGGAACCGAAGAATTTCTCTCCGTGGATACGATGGGCGGCGTCACTGTCACGTACTCTGATTCCACCGGCGTGCTGTTTATCGACGGCGAAGCCTCTGTTGCACATTACATTTCGATGCTTCAGGCAGTCAAATACACGAATCAAAAGTTTGATTTCGACAATGGTAACCCAGATACCACAGCAAGGAAGATTACTTACGTGATAAATGATGGCGCTGACGTCAGCGCAGAGGTGTCGACGTCCCTGAGCTTCGAAGGTGTCAACGACAAGCCATACGTAAGCTTCACGGTTGATCCAAAGGTTTTCGTTGAAGAAGAAGGTGAAATCGCCCTTTTCACAGACACGGTTTTGTACGATATTGATTCAGAAACCCTTTCCTTCATTGATGTTGAAATCGTGTCACCACCAGACGGCGACGATGAGAGTTTGTCGTTCAAGCCGTTCGTTGCGGAAATTGTGGTTGGTGGCCAAACCACCATTGCGACGTACGAGCCAACATCATCAAACTTCGCCAATGGGAAGCTGCGGTTCTCTGGGCTTGCCTCTGTTGATTTGTTTTCTAAGATTCTCGCAAGTGTCACGTATTTGCACGTTGGAGATGAACCGGATACTGCAGATCGTATCATTAGAGTCACGGCTAACGATGGAGAGCTCACCAGCGACGTTTTCGAGCAGACGGTCACCATCGAACTCCGAAACGACGCGCCGACGGTCAACCTCGCAGCCACCTTGGAAGATGTTGCAATTCTAGAGGACGATTCTGGCGCCACGAACTTCACAACAAAGTTTATGCTTACCGACGCGTCAGGCAATGCATTTGTTGACATTATTTCAGATGACGATAATTCTGTTGTGTCAGACTCGGGAAGTGGAAGTGGAAGTGGCAGTGGAGATTCATTGGGGCAAACTGATCCGTATGGCTTGGCCATTATTTCTGTTGACGGATCCAACGGGGTTTGGGAGTACATGCTGGTGGGCACCAGCGATGTTTGGGTGCCTCTGAATGTTGCAGGCGAAACCTCCCCACTGACCACGGTGACGAATGCTCTTTTGGTAACCGTGGAGGATTCTACTCACATTCGTTTTGTTCCAGACCTCGACTTCTATGGAAGCGCGGAACTTTCGTTTGTTGCTTGGGATGGATCTCGTGTGCCACAGCGTGCAGCAGGATCACGTTCGGATGCAACGTACACAGCTGCAACGGGCGCCTTCAGCGAGGCTTCTGCCACGTTCACCATTACTGTTGGTGCTGTGAATGACTCGCCAATTATCAACGATATTACGCCAGTGGCATTAATCCCAATCATAGAAGATGACCTTCTTCTTCAAGCATCATGGAATGATGTTTCCGAAATTGCAAAATCCATTGCTGCAACGGATGTTGACGGTCCAGATGTTTTGGGTGTTGCCATCATTTTTTCAAATACCGTTGGGCGTGGGGTCTGGCAGTACTCTGTTGACGCAGGCGTTTCGTTTGTTGATATTGCCGACGACGTCTCCCCTAGTGCTGCGGTGCTTCTCTCTGGGAGTGTGCCTGCAACGACTTACCTCCGGTTTGTCCCAGTGGCGAATATTGCTGGAGACGTATCCCTCACATTGGCTGCGTGGGATGAGACGTCTTTCACAACAGGCGTTCAGGACATTAGCGACCCAGATTTTGTAATTGGCCCGTTCAGCCCAAACACTATTGATCTTGAACTTGAAATCATGAACGTCAACGATTCTCCTGTCCTGCTCACAGATACGCAGCCGGAAATCCTTGTTGAGGACGAAATTCCATTCAAAAATACTGGCTTGACGTCGATGAAGATTTCAACCTTGTTCCCAACAGCACTCTCGATTGGAAAAACGACCGTGTACGAAGATGTTGATGAATTCAGCGTGTTGGGCGTAGTCGTCGTCGGGCTTGACAATACTCACGGCGACTGGAGTTGGGAGTGCCCACCAGACGCTTTATACTACCCCTTTGTTGGTGGAGAAATTGAAGGTGTTGTGTACAAGGCAGACCCGACCGTCAACCACGGCACAGTTCTTGGACCCGAATGCCGGATCCGTTTCGGGCCTGACACCGACTTCAACTCTGAATATGATTTGGAAGGCGAACTTTGGGCGACGGACGTTAGACCATCTATTACCTTTAAGGCGTGGGACAGAACAGGTGACAGTGAAAGCACAGCCTTTGGAACCTCCGGCATCGATACAATGGTCCCAGGCGGAGCATTTGACGAGTTCAGCGACGAGACTGCCAAATTTTACATTTCTATCGAGTCAGTAAATGACATGCCCGTCACAGCTGTTCACAGCGGTGCTGGTAACTACCTTACCAGCTACACCGAAGACCAAGCAGACTCAGTGCCAATTATCAATTCAACGGGAACGCTGATATCGGACCCGGACAACGCAAAACTGAAGTCTGTTGTGGTCACTCTGACAAATGCAGAAGACAACACGGATGAGGTGCTCGAGTGGGACTCTGATATTGCTGCCATCCAAGGGGCCGTAACGCGTGCTGGAAACTTACTCACGCTGACATTAACGCCAGCATCTGGAACAACCGAATATGCCCACCAGTTCACAGCAGCACTTCAAAGCATTGCGTACAAGAATACTGCCGTTGAAGCAACCCCTTCTTCTCGCATCTTTCAGTTCTACGCAGTTGATGCTCAAGATGGGCAGGGTCCAACCGTGTCTTCTGAAGTGGAAGTGGTGCCTTTCAACGATAAACCAGTGCTTGACCTCAATGGAGCCGCAACGGGGCGAGGATACCCTGTCGAGTACCAGGAAGGTGTTCTTGAGCAATCGATTGTTGACGCAGCAGGTCTCACGATTGAGGACAATGACAACACCACCCTCATGTCGCTGACAGTGACTTTGGAAGAAGCACCAGATGGCGACAGCGAAATTCTCGATGTGCGTTCCGGCGCTTTGGTTGTACCAAGTGACCTCACAAAAGTTGTTGTCGACGGCGTAAGCGTCACGATCTCTGGCGAAGCATCGAAGGCAACATATCAAGCCATTGCTCGGTCAATTACGTACTCAAACAAATTGTACGACCATACGCTAGGCAACCCTACATTGACGGCACGGAAAGTGAAGTTCGTTTTAAGTGACGGCGTTGACGTCAGCGATGAAGTCTTTTCGTCTATTACGTTTGCTGCCGTCAACGACGAACCGTTTGTTGACTTGAACGGGGATGCTGTTGGCGAAGACGTTACTGTCACATTCGTTGAAGAAGAAGGCGAAGTTCGTTTGTTTGATGACGACCTTAATTTGTACGACATCGATACAGACACTCTCGAGTACGTCAAGATAACCATTACCAACGCACTTGACGGCGCTGCAGAAAAGCTTGACTACAAGCCTTACATCGTGCAAGATATTGATGGCGACCAGACAATCGAAAACACCATTGATCCAACAGATGCCGTGTACGCAGACGGCACACTTACTATTCGTGGCCTTTCTACTACTGAAAACTTTCGGAAGATTGTGGCATCCGTCACGTATGACAACACAAAGGATGAGCCAAGCCCTGCTGATCGAACGATCTCTATAGTTGCATTCGACGGCGACCTTTCAAGCGTTGCAAGGACAGCAACAGTTCAGATTGCTTTGCGTAACGATGCTCCAAGCGTCGGTTTGACTGTAAGCACTGAATACGTTCTAGGCGGTGAAGAAGATACCGCAATGACCATTGAGGTCGCCAACCTGTTGAGCAGCTTACCAGTTGGGACTTTTGTCGACGATGATTTGCCGACCGACAGCACCCCATTAGGCATTGCGATTGTTCAGGCTGACGAAACCAACGGCAGCTGGTCGGTCATCAACACAGCAGATCAGTCAGATATATCGGTATTCTCAGGCTCCTCGGTGAACTCTAACAACGCATTCTTGGTGGACGCAAGTGCTGCCACGCTGAAGTTTGTGCCCAATCAAAACTTCCACGGCGATGTGAGCTTGAAGTTTCTTGCTTGGGACAAGACTGGATCAAACGCGGGCTACACTTACACAAATGCAGCTTACAGTGAAACTGGCCAGTTTAGCGAGGAGTGGGTTGAATTAAAGATCCAATTGGCGCCAGTCAACGACGCGCCAGTCCTTTTGACCGGTGTCGCAGAGGATCTGATTGCCATTGACGAAGATGATTACACTTCTATCAACCGATTGAACGATCTTGCAGATGTCGTTACCAGCATTGCGGCCACTGATGTCGATGGAGAGGTCCCGACAGGCATTGCTGTGTTCGAACAAGACACCGGCAACGGTGAGTGGCAGTACACAACCGACGGTGGCGCCACGTTTGTGTCATTCCCAGACCTTCAAGGAAATACTATGGCTGTAGTCCTTTCTGGTGCTGTTGGAAGCACCTCGTACATTCGGTTTGTTCCTGCTTTGAACTTTCATGGAACAGCATGGTTGAAAGTTATGTCGTGGGATGAGACGGATCTTGGTCCGTCTGGAAGCACGGTGGACTACAGCGGAGTTGATGCAACTACAGGATCTATCAGTACAAACGGTGCTACCTTGACAGTTGAGGTGCATCCAATCAACGATGCACCGGTTGTTGTCGATGGAGCAACGTTGACACAAATTGCTGAAGACGATTCGGCAAGCAACATTGTAGGGGACGCGGTCAGCACTTTGGTTGTGTCCGAGTTCTCTGATGTGGATTGGGACTCGTCTACTTCAGAAAATCTAATTGGCATTGCTGTTGTTGGAGTCGACCGCCGCTTTGGCGATTGGTCTTGGCAGTGTGACGAAGATGCAGGATTCTCTACTTTTGTTGGCGGAAGACTTTTCAACGGCGATATTTACCCTGAAAATCCAGAACCGACGAAGGCAACACTTTTGAGTGCCGATTGCAAGATTAGATTCGTGCCTACCGAAAACTTTAACACTGAGTTTGATGAAAACGGTGCAAAGCGTGCCGACTCTGACAAGCCGTTCCTTACATACATCGGTTGGGACCGTTTTGCAACTACGTACAGTTACTATGACGAGCATACTTCCGTCTCTTTTACGAAGACGCTTGGTGCCAGCCAGTGGCCAGGACAGATTTCAGTTGATTCGTCCATTGGCAGGGGGGGCACCTCATCATTCAGTTCAGAAGTGGTAAGAATGACAGTTGAGGTCGAGTCTGTCAACGATGTTCCGGTTTTGGAACTCGGAAATGGACCTTCTGCTGTGTCTTCGCCAGGGAACGGCGCCTCGTACGATACAGCATTTGTTGAAGACGGCTTGCCAGTAGCAATCGTAGATACGAACGCCTACACCCTCTCCGACGTTGACAATGCCTGGTTTGCCTCGCTTACGCTTACCATCGATGTTAAGGATCCTGGCTACGACGTTTTGACGTTCGACACGAACCCCAGCGAAGTTACTGTTACAAAAAGCAACAAACCTGGCCAATGTTTTGACTGGCACGGCACGTTTATGGATCTTGACGGCAACGGCTGTGGTTGGTACAAGGAAGACACTGCGCGGTGCCGCAGGGAGAGTGGGCGGTCTCGCCGAAGCGAACCGCGGCGGTTAGGATCAAATGGATACGATGTTTTTGACCCGGTCACAGGATCTCGGAGAAGATCAGCCAATCGCAGAAACCCTCTTGCCAGCACTCGGCCATCAACAACAGAAGAACCGCGTGTAGGCTCAACAACAACATCAACAACAACAACAGAAGAACCGCGTGTAGGCTCAACAACAACATCAACAACAACAACAGAAGAACCGCGTGTAGACCCCAAGTGCCACAGCTCATGTCGAGAAGATGCTGGCGATGCTATGTACTTTCGTCAAAAATCAATTTCTGACGCTTGGACCGCCGTCTGCGCTATGGAAGGATGCGAGGGGTGTCCAGAATGCGATGGCGTCTACACTGTTAAAGACACGATGGATGAATCGTCATCAACGTCGACCACAACAGATGCACCATCCGGATATGTTGAACGTGAGACTCCAGTGGTGGTAATGACGCTCCAAGGACTTGATTACAATACACTTGTTCAATCTGAAGATGCGATCGCGATTATCACAACAATTAAGGTTCAAATTGTCGAGCACATCCATCTTCACAGCCCTAATGTTGAGGTCGAAAAGGTTGAATTGAGTGCAGCCTCCGCCGGTGTTGGTGTCGAACGACTGCGCCGATCAGAGGGAGGAGGCATTATTGCAGAAATTTTCTTGAAATCGGATTCCAGCACGGACGAGGATGCAGAAGACATTGTTGCTCAACTGCAGGCGATGGTTGACAACGATGCAGGCTCCGAATCCGGCTCCGGCTCCGGCTTCTACATAGCACCATTGATGATTCAGCTCCTAGATGGCACAACCCTCGTGTTTGATGGAGCAGCAGCCACCACAGTGTTCGACGCCATTGACATCTGGACAGGAGAGCACGCAATGGATGTGTGCTGCGCCTGCGGGGGTGGCCACAATGATGTCAATGGTGTCGACACGTACACAGGCAACGATGGTTCGTTCGATTTTGTGGTGGAGAGAGAGTTGAGCTCGGACGCTTCTGCCATGACGTACACGATTAGCAACCCGGCGTGGGGCAACGATGCCCCAAGCGTGAGCGACATTGCAGCGTTGGCAAAGAAAGGCGAGCGTGGATACGAAAACGAAATGCCTGTTACGGCATACGCCAGTATGCTTTCAACTGCGAAGTTTTATTCACGGCACAGCGAGCCATCAAATGCCACACGAACTATTTCAGTGGTTGCCAACGATGGACTTGACACTGCAAAAGAGTTTTCTTCCATCCGCGTGCAACTGCTGGCATCAACCTACCCAGTCATTGATCTCAAAACTTACAAGTACACCTTCACAGAAGGATCTGGCCCTCAAGTCGTAGCTGACAGCAATGCCCTCGTTGTCGATGAAGATCACGGTGAATACTTCTTGATGTCGAAGCTTTACATCTTTGATATCCGCGCGAGTTCCTCGCTTGGCGACGTGTTTTCGGTCGACACGGCAGGCACCGCCATTACTTTTGACGATTCCAATTTCAAAGACACTGGCGTAGTTGTTCTCGAAGGGCCTGCCGAGGCCGCTGACTTTGCAGCCGTGCTCAAGACTCTTTCTTTCGATAGCGTGGAAGAAGAGCCAGAGATTGGAACTCGCGTCTACGGTGTTCAAGCCATCGATGCAAACGGTCTCGAAAGCAACGTTGCTCGATTTTCTATCGATGTGTTGCCACTGAACGACCAGACACCAACGTTTGATCTTTATGGCATTCAAGCTGTGCACTACGAAGAAAGTTCTGACTACGCAGGTGGGTTCTATGCTGACCGCGACGATGTTGACATTTCAGGCGCTGCCACAATTCACTTTTTGGAAGATACTGACCACAAGAAGTACCTTGGAAACGTCCGACTTGTAGACGATGACAGCGGCGACCTGAACATTAACATGGTGACGTTTAAAGTGCTTGGCATGCAGAACTCGGAGGAGAAGTTGATGGCATTGAACAACGTTGCTAGCATCAACGTAACGTGGGATGCCGCTGAAGGCATACTGACGCTTCTTGGCCCAGCAAAGGTGGTCGATTTCAACCTGGAAATATCAACAATTGTTTACGAAAACAGCGCTGAAGAACCTCTCGAGTTTAACCGAACAATTGAAATGCGGGCATACGACGGTGATAACGTTGGTGCAGCAGACATCACCATCTGGGTGGAGGTTGTCAACGATGTTCCTGTCGTTGCATACGACGCCAGCGAGGACCCGGTTTTGTTTATTGAAGGTAACAATGATGGGCTTGATATGTTTACCTCCTTAACCATTGAGGACAACGATCACACTAACTTTGAGTCAGCTACTCTTCAAATTGAAGGTGCAGCAGACCTTGATCTAGACGTCAACTTCGAAAAGCTTGTTCTGGACACTGCTGCCGCGGCTGCCGCGGGCATCACGCATGCGTGGGATGCGGACACTTTCACTTTGGGTCTGTCAGGCTTGGCTTCGCGGCAGCAGTACCTTGCTGTTCTTGCAGGTGTGAAGTACACACACCTTGACAAAAACCCTGGCAATCCTACTGCTGGCCACCGCACCATTACACTGCTGATCTTTGATGGTGAAGACGACAGCAACGAACTCAGTTTCTCGCTTGTTGTCGTGCCTGTCAATGACGCCGCCATCGTAACGACGAATGATTTTGTTGGCGACTTTACGGAAGAATCCGATGGTGCAAAGGTAGCAAATGCTTCGTTGACGGTTGTTGATGTGGACACTCCATTGCTGGCGTACGGTGTTGTGCGTATTGTAAATCCGGAAGACCTTGGATCCGAAGCTCTTGAATTCATGCCGTCTGCCGCAAGCACCGTAATGGCAGCAAATGTGGCGAAAACGTGTGACATTATGTGCGAAATCGATAACCGCGTCGTCGGCGGCAGCGGCAGCGGCGACAGCGGTGACAGTGGCGCACTTTACGGCGATGTTTACGGCAGCGGCGAAAACGATGAGCTCAATGCGTGCAAGGTTGAATGCGATAACGAAGACTCTGATACTGTCAAAAAAGCAACGGCTTTGCTCGTCTTGGTGCCGAAGCCGGGCGGCCAGGACGGCATCGACGCTGCCAACTTGGAGGAAGCTTTTCAGAACGTCTACTACACAAACTCGATGGACGAACCAAACAATACCACAAGGGACATCGGCTTCATGGTGTTTGACAACGACCTTGAAAGCAGCCTTGCGTATTCCACGATGACGATCACAATGACGAACGACGCACCTGAGTTCTACGTTGCCAATAATACGGACCAATTCACCACTACTTTTACTGAAGGAAGCGCTCCTATTGAAGTAATTGATGGTGCAAACATTGGCAATGTTATTGTTGACGACGACCACGAACATATTCAGTCGCTTACGGTAAAGCTGCTCGGAAAGTGTGCTGAAATCGAATGTGCGAGCAACAGCCCTTGTGATTCTAGCGGATGGTGTCTGGTAGACAGCAGTTACGAAGGCCTTTACTCAAGCAGCGTATCAGACGATGCTCCCCCGGTGGGACGGGCTGACTGGATGAACACCCTGTACGACCGTCGGTTCAATGACGAAGTCGGCGTCCGGCCAGATGCCGATAAGATTGGCACATCAATGTCAACGTTTATTAAAACTGGCGAGATAGAGATTGCAGCAGTTGAGCAACTGATACGTGACATGCGATACATTAACTTGGACCACGCTGTTGCCGACGGCACTACACGAAAAATCACGTTTGTTGTCACAGACCTTCTTTTGGAAGCGTCCAAAACAGTTTCAACCATCGTGACGCTCTCAAGCGTCAACACTGAACCGATTACGGTTGCAACGGAAACGGATACAACTCTTACCGTTGATGAGGACGCCGACGCAACGCAGATCAACGTAGCGGCGTTGTTCGTAGACGACGTTGCCAGCAGTTACACTATTGACGTGTCCACGCTCCCGAACCCATACGGCGAGGTCGTTGCACTTGCTGACGGTGCGAGTATTTCGTTTACCCCAGAGGAAAACGACAACGGGAACGTAACATTCGGGGTAAAGCTTTGCGATGTCGAAATGATTTGCTCTGCAGAACTTGCTTTCACATTTGTGATTGTACCTGTAAACGATGCTCCATACGCAGTCAACAATACATACACAATTTTGGAAGATACCCTGACTGAAATTGACTTCTCCAAGTTTTTCATCGACATCGAAGACTACCACTTTGAACCAAGATATAATGGTGCCAACGTCGATGGCTACCAGCCGGGTAATATTAGTTGGTATACTGCCGCAGGTGAAGGTTATAGCCCCGATAGCCCCGGCAAGGTTTCAACGTGGAACGATTGGTCACACCAGGCAATTAAAGATGGCTCAGCAGGGCTCTACTCGTTAAAAGGTAAATCGAACAAGAATTCTGAATACGGCAACTATGTTCCTGCCGTTCCTTTGGTCTACTTCCGATACTGCGATAGTGTGAGTGAGTGTACGATCATGCATGTCGAAATTACGGTCGAAAACGTGAACGACGCCCCAGAACTCGAAACTACATTCAGGTCTGACGATTACCAACCAGAACGGGAGACTTCATTCGGCGAGAAAGATTACATTGAGGTTGCAGAAGATAATGCTGTTTCAGTTAAGCTTCGTATCGTTGACGAAGAAGATGATACAACCAATGCAAACGGTACCGGTCCAATCCACGTGGTTGATGCGGACATCACACTTGAACCAAGCCACGGTACTGCGCAAATTAACTTTGTCGATGGTACAGTCGAGAGCTCCAACGATGGCTGGCAGTATTGGCAGCTAACGTTTACCCCAGATGCAGACTTCTTTGGGTTCGACTTACTTGAGGTAACTGTTACCGACAGCGAGGGCGCTTCCGTCAAGAAGAATCTTACCATCTTGGTGCAAGCTGTGCGTGATTTGCCGAGGTTAGGGTTTTTCGATAACCTTGCCGTCATTGAGGATACCCCCAAATCCTGGGACATCATGAACTTCCTCATCATCGACCCAGAAAAAGAAGTCGACGGGGAGCCTCTGTTAGACATCTCCGGTGTTCAATTGATGAGTGCCGACGGTACAGTTTCAAAAGATGTGATAACTGAGAACGGCGGTACAGTGTCAATCGATACCGCGAGCGGCGAGCTCACGTACGCACCTTCCGAGCATTACTTTGGGTCGGACGAATTTAAAGTACAAGTTTGCAACAACTTATACTTTGAGACTAAGTTGAAAGACGCTCGGTTTCCCCAGCTTGCCGAATCATGGGTCACGGAATCTAGAAATGGGGTAGCTGAGTGCGTAGAAATGATTGTTCCCGTCGAGGTAGCATCAAAGAATGATGCCCCCATCTTGCCAGAAACGTTCGAAAAGTCAGTGTACGAAGACACCGAGCTTCGAATCGACATGTCGTTGAATGTTACGGACGTTGAAGAACAAGGAAACGACTGGTTTGACATTGTTTTTGTCGGCGCTGAACCTGGAGTGACCAACCTCGGCAACGTTACTTACGATCGCGCGACGAAAGAAATTGTGTACACTCCTGGCCTCGACAATTTCGGCCAAGATGAGGTTTCCTACAAGATCTGTGATCAGGAGAATCTCTGCAGTACTGGCACTTTCATTGTGAACGTGCTTCCAGTCAACGATCCACCTCGAATCCTCCCAAAATACACTCTCTATTTGGAGAACAACCCATCAGGGTACGAAGTCGAAGAGGACCGATGGAATCTGATCTATGCGCAAGGGGGCATTTACGCGGACCCAGATGTGTCTGACATAAGCGTGGAAGACCTCCAAACTCTGATGGACGGTGACACCGCACCACTTCAGATTGAGGTTCTTTCAGCCGCCTCTCACGGCGAGGTCATTGACTTCTCAAAGAATGGATATATTAGCTACCACTCAGTTAACTTTGTTGGCCAGGATCAATTCACAATCCGTGTCTGCGACGTCTGCTCTTCCTTGCGGAACGAAGAGATCCGTGGAGATGCAAACAAAGAAAGCTCAGACCCAGCCTGCGAGCGGGAACGCGAATTAAGTGCCCTTCGTGAAGACGGCGGTAGCGGCGATTTCGAAGACGCTGATTCAGAAGATGGTTGCTTGATAACACAAATCAGCCTGCGGGTCAAGAATGTTAACGACAACCTCAAATCGGTGGATCTTGCTGGAGTGATCAATACAAACTCTGATTTATCTGTTGCACGCTTCTGTCCAATTGACTTTGCAGATGAAATAGATGATACACAGAGCGACATCGTTAAGGCACTTGGCTTGAACCCAGAAACTTTCGGCCTTAAAAACGAGACTGACATTAACTACGATTCCCTAGAGATTATTACAACTGCAGAGTTCGGCTCAGTTGAAGTGACGGCGCCTGGTAGCAACTGCGTAACGGGAAACACCCCATCACTTCTCTACACTGTCACCGACGACACCAAGTTTGGTCTTGATACTTTCACGTACAAGATTTGCGACAAGCAAAGCACCTGCACGGAGTCGACCGTCCACGTTTACATTGCAAAAGCTGCACCAGAGATCAGGTCTGTCGTTGCCACTTCAGGCACCACTGGGGCAGGCACCGAAGACGACCCGATTATCGACACGGATGCGAAGTACGGCACCGGCGATTCGTTTGATATCATCTTCAACATGGACACCAACATGCCGCCTACTGGAACAGTTGGGCAATATATTTCTGGCTTTGAACTGGTCAAAATTCTTAATTTTACCCAAACAATTGCTGCCGAAAGCACTGGTTTCCACGGTATCTGGACCTCTGCATCTGAATTATCTGTTGTTATTGACGACGTGGGCCCTCAAGAAATCATCATCGATCCTTCAACTTTCGTAACTGAAATCATCAGCAAACCTGAGTGCGGCCCATTTGATGTTGACAGCCAGGTTTACGTGAAGCAAGAAGAAACTTCGTTTTGTTTGAAAAACGCCGACCAAAACTCGCTGCCGAGCGAAGCAAGCGAACAAGGCTTAGAAAGTGATCGTGGTTGGGGTGGAGCACTTGCCGACCTCATTGAAGTCAGGGTACGGTGCATTGAAAGCGTTGGTACCGATTACCTTGGTCCAGGCTGCGCAGTTGACTTTATCTTAGGGCCAGCCCTATCCCCATCGATACTCATAGAGTTCTGCGGCGAAAACGGCGAAAAGGCTGACGAATGCTTGGACCTTACAGCCTTTGGCGAAGGTGTCAAAGTCGATTTGTCGTTTGAGACGCAGTCCGCCGACGATGAAACCGATGCCAACCGCCGTGCAACAGCAAATGGTGACTCGACAAAGCTCACCCTTGATTTTACACAACTTACTGTTCCGGCAGTGATTCCGAGCGACAGCGAAGCCTTCTTTGAGGCTGTGCGAGCGGCTTGGCGTGGTCAAGATCCGTACAGAAAACTTGCAGACCAAACCGCTTCGCACTCGGGCTTCCCGAATGTCGCGGATGCACTTGTTTCCTACGTCACAAGCAGCGAATCTCCAGTTGCAGCCCAACGAGAGCAGCTTACAGCCGCGGCCGCACTCTACATCGAAGGTCTTAACGCCAATACGCCGAAGGTGGACTTGGTTTCATACACCGGTAACGGTGCCACGCTCCAAAAGATCACAATTCGGTTCGACCGCGAGACAAATACACCGTCCAACATTCTTGAAAACCTTCAAGTGACAGAGGCGGGCATCAAGGCGTTAATGGACTTCGATTTGGATATCGGCACGTTCCAAGGTACTTGGACTTCCCGCACAATTCTTGAGATTGATGTTGTCGTCGTCAACCCAGATCTCGTCGGAGTGCCGACTATCACTTTCAGGGACAATGAAGATTCTGATGGCGTCGAGACTGGAGATCCTTGCCGTGGCGCGAACGTCTGCGGTGCACTGCCAGATGGCACGGGGTCTTGGGGTATTTGCGATCGTGGTGCAACATCTTGCCGTGCAAGCGGCAAGGTCGGTGCAGCTGGCCAAGCAATAAACGAAGACGTTTCACAAGTCGTTGTCGATTTTAACCCGCCAGACGCCGATTCTTCGCTTGCTGGCACGGATGCTTCGACAAACGACGCAGAGAACGCCATGGCAGGATCGTCGTCGTACGCGTTCCTCGGTCTCCTGGTGCTAATCCCAGTCATTGCAGGCATCATTTACTACTCGTCTGTGAAGAAGACCGAGCGTGCCGAGAATAAACGAGCTATGAAGGCGTTCTTGCAGAAGAAAATGACTTGGAATGGCGACGGCGCGGACGGCAAGCCGGTCGCCGTGGACGCGTCCGAGATGTGGAACAGGCCTCCAGGCATGGTTGCGATGCGAAGCAACCCGGATCCGTTCTTGAACCTTTCTGGCGGCACAGGCGCTGCGCCAACCGCCGCACCAAAGGTCACGGACCCATTTGCACCACGTGCGGCCCCAAGCATGAAGCTTCCGGGCATCACCGCAGGTCTCAAAGCACCTCAACGAGGCGCGACGATGCTTGGCGGAAAACCAAAAGTTGGGCTGTCGTCGCTTCCGCCGCTCAAGGCTGGAGGGGGTGCAGGAGTGGGGGCATCCCTGGGTCCACGAGGCACTGGCTTGCCGCCACCAAAGCTGCCTCCGATGGGAAGGAAACCAGGAGCGCCGATCCCACGTCAGTCTCAAGTTGGCGGGAGAAGGCCAGGTCCTGGCAACCGCGTGGCGCCAGGTGGACCAGGTGGAGGGAGCCGGACTGCTTTTCAAAATATTGCAGGCCGCGCATCCAAAGGGAATATGTTCGACCTCGCACGCAGGGCATCCAACTCGAGCTTCAACGGGGAACAGCGTGAAGATCCGTTCACCCGCACTAACTCTGGAGGTGGAAACAGGAGCAATTCCATGCCGCGTCGACCGAACTTCAAAGCCATGGGATCCAACACAATCAACGCGAACCGTATGGCTAGGCCGAATGTTCCACCACCGCGTGGCATGCCGGGCCAACGGCCATCCATGGCAGGACCAATGTCGCCACCTGGTAGCATGCGTGGACGGGGCGGCGGCGGACGTGGACGGGGCATGCCAATGGCGCCTGGACGTGGCGGTGGTCGCGGCATGCCGATGTCGCCTCCTGGTGGTGGCGGGGGGCGTGGACGCCCAAGCATGGGCGGGCGTGGGTCGATGCCAATGGCTCCGCGTGGACGTGGGATGCCCGGCCGAGGCCGAGGCCTTGCTCCACCAAGGGCCGGAATGGCACCTCCTTCTCGAGGGGGCGGAGCTGGGTTCAGGGGTCCGTCGCCAAAGCCGTCGCCAAAACCTGTAATGAGAGGCATGCCAGGTGGACTTGCACGACCGGGCGGCCCGCCAGGAGCAGCCGGCGCTTCGTCTGACCCATTCAGCCGGCCAGGGCCTGGGGGTCCCAGACCTGGCCCACCTGGGGCGTCGTCTGATCCGTTTAGCCGACCCGGGGGTCCAAACTCTGGTGCTATAAAACCCCCTCAATAAGCTTTTTGCGGTTTCTCTTTTTTCTTTCTTCAAGCAACTTATTTTCTTACCTTTTCCTTTTCTCTTGCTGGCACCAGCATTTTTCTTACCCTTATTCACATACTAGGAGATAGATCTATTTTGAAAATGTTGCAGGCAAAACATTTATTTTTATTTTTGAACCACCAGAACGAGAAGTGCGGACAATTCTGCACTCTTTTACTCTTTTTTTTTCTCGTTCCTTTTTATCTTTCCTTCATTAAACTACTGTTTGGTTGTTCAAATTAAAGTCTAAT
>Ga0115100_11086670_pt1 | contig 28869 bp, 37 predicted proteins | sample MBTome_3_FD_89642 | JGI IMG/M metagenome (GOLD analysis project Ga0115100, IMG submission 89642) | Marine eukaryotic communities from Pacific Ocean to study complex ecological interactions - MBTS_2Apr14_M1_3um Metatranscriptome... | ecosystem: Environmental > Aquatic > Marine > Oceanic | place... | reverse complement strand
GTTTGGTTCTTGTTGTGGTGTTTTTGTTTTTGCGAATGAGCCAGCCAGGTCAAGATTTTATTGTATATGTTAAACAGGCGCGTGCTGAATTGCGCAAGGTTGTTTGGCCTCAGTCATCAGAAGTTATGTCTGCAACAACGGCAGTGGGTATCGCGGTTGCAATCTTTTCAATATTGGTGTCATTATTGGATTCAATGTTAAGTGGCCTATTGGCAAAAATTATAGGGTAATGATCATGTCGAGTGAAGAAAAACAGTTAAGTTGGTATGCCGTACAGGTTGCAACGGGTTTTGAAAGCAAAATGATTCAAGAAATTGCATCTAAGATCTCTCTTGAGGGTTTGGGTGAGTCTTTTGGTGATATGGTTGTGCCAACTGAAGAGGTGATAGAGCTTAAAAACGGTAAGAAGCGTAAAGTAGTCAAGAAGCTAATTCCTGGCTATATCTTTATTCAAATGGATATGAATGATGAAGCGTGGTTTTTGGTTCGTAACGCAACAAAAGTGCTGGGCTTCCTAGGGGCGAAGAAAGGAAAGAAACCTTTGCCAATGCCAGCCAACGAAGTCGAAAATATGCTGAATCGTGATAAGAAGGCAGAAGAAGATAAGCCAAGGTTGAGTGTGGTATTTGATTACGGCGAACTTGTTCGGGTGTCTTCGGGGCCTTTTGCAGACTTTCAAGGGTCTGTGGAGGATATCATTCACGAGAAACAGCGTTTGGTCGTCTCGGTGATGATTTTTGGTCGCTCAACACCAGTTGAACTGGAGTTTGGGCAAGTAGAGAAAATAACATAATATTGTAAGGGTGTAGATAATGGCAGAGGATAACATACAGATTGTTAAGTTGCAGGTTGAGGCTGGAAAAGCAAACCCAGGTTCTGTTGGTGCTGTATTGGGTCAATACGGTGTCCAGTTGATGGATTTTTGTAAGAAGTTTAATGATGAAAGTTCGAAGTTTGATGTAAAGCCAGGTGCGAAGCTACCGGTAACATTGCATGTGAACAAGAAAGACCGTTCATTCACCATGAAGATTTCTCAGCAGCCAGTTGCGCATATGATTAAAGACATTATCGGTTGCAAAGGTAGTGGTGAGCCCAATAAAAATAAGGTGGGTAAGCTTGCGATGAAAGATATCATGGCAATTATAGAGAAGAAGCGTGAAGAGTTAACAGGTGTTTCTGACCAAGCGCTTATTAATACAGTAGCTGGTACTGCAAGAAGTATGGGTGTAGAGGTTGAGATCGGGGAGAATAAAGATGGTCAGTAAGAGAATGAAAGAAGCGCATGACGCATATGACAAATCCAAGGTATTGCCATTACAGGAAGCCATTGCTTTAGCGCAAAAGCTGTCTACTGAAAAATGTTCACCTGCGGTGGATATCGTCATGAGCTTAGGTTTGCCAAAAGGTGAAAGTGTTCGCGGTGCGTTAAGTCCTGAGGACGGTATTGGTAAAAGTAAGCGAGTTGCTGTATTGGCACAAGGTGATCAAGTTGCGAAGGCAACAGATGCCGGTGCTGACATTGTGGGTTCTGATGATCTGATTGAGATGATTCAAAAAGGTGATATGAATTTTGATGTATTGATTGCAACGCCAGACATGATGCCAAAGGTTGGTAAAGTCGGCCGTATATTGGGTCCTAAAGGTTTGATGCCAAACTTGAAGTTAGGTACGGTAACTACAGATGTGGCTCAAGCGGTTAAAAATGCTAAGAGTGGTCAGATTTTCTTCAGAAGTGACAATGCAGGTTCTTTGCATGCACGATTGGGGCCGGTTGCATTTAAGCCAGAGCAGTTGATAAATACTGTGCAAACATTGGTAGCAGAGTTGAAGCGATTGAAGCCAGCTCGTGCGAAAGGACAGTATATACGTTCATGCTTTGTATCAACAACCATGGGTCCAGGTATCCGTGTTGATATTCATACATTAGACTAGGGGATAAAAAATGGCTATTTCAAAAGAGAAAAAACAGCAACAGGTTGCGGTTATAAAAGAGTTGGCTGACAAAGCACATGCAGTAACGATTGCAGTAAATCATGGTGTCGAGTCAAATGATATGAATGCACTGCGTGTTAAAGCAAGAGAAAACAATGTTGTTTTAATGGTTGCAAAGAATAATTTAACCAGACGAGTTTTTAATGACTCTGAACAGTTTAACGTGGTTTGTGAAGACTTAAAGAACCCAGTGATGTTAGGATTTTCAATGGAAGATCTGTCATCAAGTACGAAGGTATTGGGTGAGTTTTCAAAGGTTAATGACAAGCTTACAGTTCAAGCTGCAGCGATCGAAGGTATTCGATATGGTGCAGACAACATTAAGTATGTTATGAATTTGCCGAACAGAGAGCAAGCAATTTGCATGGTTGTTCTGGGCGTCAAATCTCCTTTAGTACAGTTTTCCGGTGTGCTACAGGAGTTATATGGTCAATTTGCTAGAGTTCTACACGCTGTGTCTGAACAAAAGCAAGGTTGAGTTTAGATAAATTGGAGATAAATAATGAGTGAAAAAGTCAAAGTTGATGATTTATTAAATAGTATTGATAGTTTAACGGTTGCTCAGTTGGTTGAGTTGGTTGAAGCTATTAAAGAAAAGTACGGTGTTGATCCTCAGCCTGCTGCTGTTGCTGTTGCTGCTGCTCCAGCTGGTGGTGAAGCTGCTGCTGAACAAACTGAGTTTAACTTGGTTCTGAAAGGTGCCGGTTCTAGTAAAATTGCTGTGATTAAAGTGGTTAAAGAAGCACTTGGTCTTGGTATTAAAGACGCAAAAGAAAAAGTTGATTCTGCGCCAGTTGCATTGCTAGAAGGTGCTGATAAAGCTAAGGCAGAAGAGTTAGCTGCACAGCTAAAAGAAGCAGGTGCTGACGTATCAGTTGAATAATACTGTTTCATCGTTAATGCATTCATTAAATATTATATAGGGTAAAGAGCATGACAGTTAAAACATTAACAGTTTGTGAGAAAAGACCGCGTTTGGATCTAGGGACAAAGAAGGGGCTTGAGTACCCACACTTAACCAGGTTACAACCACAGTCTTATATTGACGAATTTTTACAGTTAGGTGTTGAGCCTAGCAAGCGTTTGGATATAGGCTTACATGCTGAATTACAGTCATCTTTTCCTATTAGTTCATCTGCAGCACAAGTTGTGCTGGAGTATGATTCATATACCGTTGGTGAGCCCAGCTTCCATGAGCACGAATGCAAGGTGCGAGGATTAACTTACTCAGCACCGCTCAGGGCAAAACTGCGTTTGGTATATTATGATAAGGATGTTGGAAAGTTTAAAAAGATTAAGGAAGTTAAAGAGCAAGATGTCTATATAGGTGACATCCCATTAATGACTGAGACGGGAAGTTTCATTGTTAATGGTACAGAAAGAGTGATTGTATCGCAGTTGTATCGGTCGCCAGGTGTTGCGATTGAGCATGATCGTGGTAAGACCCACTCTTCGGGTAAGTTGCTATATTCTGCGCGTATTATTCCTTATAGAGGGGCGTGGATTGATATTGAGTTTGATGCAAAAGACATCATTAGTGTTCGTATCGATCGCCGTAAAAAATTGCCAGTTACTGTGCTTTTAAAAGCCATGGGTTATGATGACCAGCAGATTATTGATTCATTCTATGAGAAGGACACCTTTACTTTTGATGAGGGTCGTTTATCGTTTGAGATGATTCCTGATCGTATGAAGGGTGTTATTGCTTCTCAAGATTTGATTGATGAGAAAGGCAATGTTGTTATTGAAAAAGGGACGCGTATCTGGGTTAAACAGATCCGTGAGCTGAAGAAATCTAAAATTGATCGGGTCTTTGTTGACCCAAGTTTTGCAGTGGGCCGTGTGACTGCTGAACCAATTATTGATCAAGAAACAGGTGAGATTATTGCGCCTGTGAATGCGGTGATTACTGAAGAGTTAATGGAAAAAGTGGCAGCCACTGGTGTGCAGTCATTTAAAGTGATCTATGTGAATGATCTTGAAAGAGGTTCATATATTTCAGATACCATGATGTTGGATACCTGTCAATCTCAAGTAGATGCATGGGTTGAAATTTATCATGTTCTTCGTCCAGGTGAGCCGCCAACAGTAGATGCGGCAAAGAATTTGTTTGAGTCATTGTTTTATGATGCCTCAAGGTACGATCTATCTCATATTGGTCGTATGAAGTTAAACGAGCGTTTTGGAAAAGGTAAGCCAGAATCGCATGGTGTGCTAGATCCTGATGATGTCATGGATGTGGTGCAGTCATTGGTAGATACCCGTGATGGTATGAATGGCCATATCGTTGATGATATCGATAATCTTAGTAACCGTCGTGTACGTTGTGTCGGTGAAATGGTTGTTAACCAATTTAGAATTGCCATGACAAAAGTGGCTAGGTCCACACAAGATAGAATGGTACAGCCTGAAATTGAAGGTAAACTACCACAAGATTTCTTTAATTCAAAGCCGATTGTATCTGCATGGCGTGAACTCTTTAGTTCCAGTCAGCTATCTCAGTATATGGAGCGCGGCAATCCTTTGGCATTAATTACCCACTTAAGGCGTGTGTCTGCTCTGGGGCAAGGTGGTCTTGATCGTGCGAGAGCAACGATTGATGTTCGTGATGTTCACCCATCGCATTATGGCCGTATTTGTCCTATCGAAACACCGGAAGGGCAAAATATTGGTTTGATTAACTCATTAGCTGTTTATTCAGACTTGAATAAATATGGTTTTATGGTAACGCCGTTTTATGTTGTTGAGGAAGGAAAGGTTACGTCTAAAGTTGAATATTTGTCAGCGCATGATGAGTATGATTCATATATTGCTCAGGCAACAATTCCTGTTGATGAAGACGGCGTTATTCAAAGTGATATGGTAGCGTGTCGCTATAATGGTGAGTATACTTCTGCCAAACCAAAGCAATTAAAGTACATTGAAGTGGCTGCTAACCAGCCAGTATCGGTTGCGGCTTCGTTGATTCCATTCTTGGAGCATGATGATGCAAACCGTGCTTTGATGGGATCAAACATGCAACGTCAAGCGGTACCAACGATTGTGGCAGATAAGCCATTGGTCGGAACGGGTATGGAGCGCACAGTAGCGTCTGACTCAGGGGTCTCGATGGTTGCCAAGCGTAGTGGTGTTGTTGAGTTTGTAGATTCATCAAGAATTGTGATACGTACTGATGAAAGCAGTGATGAAGAAGGTGTGGGAGTTGATATCTATCGTACCACCAAGTTCTTTAGGTCGAATCAAAACACTTGTGTGAACCAGCGTCCGATCGTTTCATTGGGTGATGTGGTTAAGAAAGGTGATATCATCACTGACGGGTCTGGTACCGATCTTGGGGAATTGGCATTGGGGCAGAACATGTTAGTCGCCTTCATGTCATGGAATGGTTATAACTTTGAAGATTCCATTATTCTTTCTGAGAGAGTGGCTGCAGAGAACCGTTTCACGTCAATTCATATTCAAGAATTGCAGTGTATTGCTCGGGATACCAAATTGGGTCCTGAAGAGGTTACGGCAGATATTCCAAATGTTGGTGAAGGTGCGCTTTCTAAACTTGATGAATCTGGAATTGCATACATTGGTGCTAAAGTAAAAGCTGGGGATATTTTGGTGGGTAAAGTCACACCAAAAGGTGAAAGCCAGTTAACACCAGAAGAAAAGTTGTTAAGAGCAATCTTTGGTGAAAAGGCATCCGATGTGAAAGATACGTCACTCAGAGTGAAGTCCAGTTCAGAAGGTACGGTTGTAGACGTAAAAGTCTTTACACGAGACGGTACTCAAAAAGACTCAAGAGCGTTAGCGATTGAAGCAGAGCAGTTAGAGCTCGCGCGTCGAGATCTCTCAGATGAGTTCAAGCTGAAGTCTGGTTTGTTGTATGATAAAATTAAGGGTCTTTTGAAAGGTCATGTATACCAGTCTGGTATCAAAGGTATTAAGAAAGGCGTTAAGATAACAGCGGCATGGCTTGACAGTCAATCAGCAAAGTCTTTGGCAAGCGTTCTGACTGATGATGTTGAAGTCAATGACAAGGTTGCAGAGGTTGCGGTTGTTCTAGAGACGTTAGAAAAAACTTTTGAGGAGAAGCTCGAAAAGCGTCGTGCTCAAATCCAAATGGGTGATGAGTTAACGCCTGGTGTGATTAAGGTTGTGAAGATCTTTTTGGCAACAACGTTGCATATTCAGCCTGGTGATAAAATGGCAGGTCGCCATGGTAACAAAGGTGTGATCTCAAAAGTTGTTCCGGTAGAAGATATGCCATATATGGAAGACGGTACGTCAATTGATGTGATTCTTAACCCGTTGGGTGTTCCATCAAGGATGAACGTAGGTCAGATTTTGGAGATGCACTTAGGACTTGCTGCAAAAGGGATTGGTAAAAAGATCCAAGGGATGATGAAAGATCACCCTGTTGCAAAATTACGAACGTATTTGCAGAAGGTTTATAAGGTCTCTAAGGTAAGTGATATTGATTTAATAGCCTATACCGATGAGCAGGTATTAGAACTGGCAAAGAACTTGGTGGCAGGTGTTCCAATGGCATCTCCGGTATTTGATGGTGCGAATATTGAAACCATTAAATCATTGCTAGAAATGGCAGGTATGCCTCAAAGTGGTCAGGCTCAATTATATGATGGTCGAACCGGTTTGCCATTCGATAAGAAGAGTACCGTAGGTTATATGTATATTTTGAAACTGAACCATTTGGTTGATGATAAAATGCATGCCAGATCTACAGGATCCTATAGTCTAGTCACTCAGCAGCCACTCAGTGGTAAAGCACAGTTTGGTGGTCAGAGATTTGGTGAGATGGAAGTATGGGCGTTAGAGGCATATGGTGCTGCGTATACATTGCAAGAGATGCTAACAGTTAAATCAGATGATGTTATGGGTCGAAGCAAGATGTATAAGAACATTGTTGACGGTAATTATAAGATTCAAGCGAACTTGCCTGAATCATTTAATGTACTCGTCAAAGAGATTATGGCGTTGGGTATTAACGTAACTATGAACAAACAGTAGGAGTAACTGATGCAATTCAAACCATTTTCAACAACAAGTAAGAAAAGAGATTTGTTTTCTACTGTGCCGTCGCATTTAGAAGATAAGGACCCACAGCAGCTAAAGTCTGTATCCTTGTCAATTTTATCGCCTGAAGAAATTAAAGCACGTTCTCGTGGTGAAGTGCGTAACTCTGAAACTGTGAACTACAGAACACTTGGTCCAGTTCGTGGCGGTTTGCTATGTGCGGAGATCTTTGGTCCGATTAAAGACTGGGAGTGTCAGTGTGGTAAGTACAAACGTCTCAAGCACCGCGGTGTTGTTTGTGAGAAATGTGGCGTAGAAGTTACTTATAGTAAAGTTCGTCGTGAGAGAATGGGGCATATTGATCTTGCAACCCCAATTGCACATATCTGGTTCTTGAAGTCATTACCATCTCGTATTAGTTGGTTGTTGGATTTAAAACGTAAAGAAGTAGAGCGGGTGTTATACTTTGAGTCCTATATTGTGATTGACGGTGGGATGACAGATCTTGAGCGAGGTCAATTGTTATCTGAAGAAGAGTATCATGAGTGTGTGCTTAATTATGGTGATGACTTTGATGCTAAAATGGGTGGTGAAGCCATTCGTAAAATGTTAGAAACGACAGACATTGATGAAGAAATTGCAATTATTAAAGAAGCAGTTCCATCAACATCATCTGATGCCAAGTTGAAAAAAATGTTAAAGCGTCTGCAAATGCTTGAGGCTTTTAAGAACTCTGATAACAAGCCAGAAAATATGGTGATGACGGTATTGCCAGTGTTGCCTCCTGATTTGCGTCCTTTGGTACCATTACCAGGTGGTCGGTTTGCAACATCAGATTTGAATGATCTTTACCGTCGTGTTATTAATAGAAACAATCGTTTGAAGAGATTGTTAGAGATTGGTGCGCCTGGCATTATTGTCAATAATGAAAAACGTATGTTGCAAGAAGCGGTTGATGCGTTGTTTGATAACGGTCGACGTGGCAAGCCTGTTACCGGGACCAATAAGCGTGAGTATCACTCGTTTACAAAAGGGTTAACTGGTAAGCGTGGTCGATTTAGACAAAATCTATTGGGTAAGCGCGTTGATTATTCAGCACGTTCTGTGATTGTGGTAGGTCCTACCTTAAAGCTACACCAGTGTGGAATTCCTAAGAAGATGGCTCTTGAGCTATTTAAGCCATTTGTTTATGGACGCCTTCAGCGTTTGGGGCTTGCTAGCACTATTAAGGCTGCTAAGAAAATGGTAGAAAAAGAAGAGGCTGTCGTATGGGATGTGTTAGAGCATGCGATTCATGAGCATCCAATTCTACTGAATAGGGCGCCAACACTACATAGATTGGGTATTCAAGCGTTTGAACCAAAACTTGTTGAAGGTAAAGCCATTCAATTGCACCCATTGGCGTGTGCATCGTTTAATGCTGACTTTGATGGTGATACAATGTCAGTCCACTTGCCATTGACGTATGAAGCGCAGCTTGAAGCAAGATGTTTGATGATGTCAACCAATAATATCTTATCACCAGCAAATGGTAATCCAGTGGTTGATCCACAATTGGATATTGTTTTGGGACTGTATTACTTAACCCGTATGCATATTGCAGAGAAGGGCGAAGGCATGGAGTTCTCGAATACTGATGAGTTAAAACGTGCATATGATCAAGGCTATGTATCCTTGCATGCGAAGATTAAGGTTCGTATGAGTGAGAATGGCGAAGCTAAGATCTATGAAACAACGCCAGGACGGGTGATTCTATCTAAAGTACTGCCTAAGAAGTTATCTTTTGCTTCTGTGAATAAGTTGCTTAAAAAGAAAGATGTCTCTCAGTTGGTACAAGAATGCTATCGTGTGTGTGGAACAAAAGATACTGTTGTTTTTGTTGATCAAATCATGTATCTAGGCTTTGAATTTGCAACGCGATCCGGTGCATCAATTGGTATTGATGATATTGAGATTCCTGCTGAAAAAGGGCAAATTTTGGATGATAGTGCAAAACAGGTAGAGGATGTTTACAAGCAGTTCAATACGGGTCTTATTACACGTGGTGAGTGTTCAAACAAAGTGATTGATATCTGGTCAGATGCTCGTGATAAAGTAGCAGACGCAATGATGGCGAGTATGTCCGTTGAAACGGTTGAAGACAAAGATGGTGTGAAGCATGAGCAGGCATCATCAAATCCAGTTTACATGATGGCAGACTCTGGTGCGAGGGGATCGGTTGCTCAGCTACGACAGTTAGCGGGTATGCGTGGTCCAATGACACGACCAGATGGTAGTATTATTGAAACACCAGTAAAGGCAAACTTTAAAGAAGGTTTGGATGTATTGCAATACTTTATTACAACACACTCAGCAAGAAAGGGGCTAGCGGATACAGCATTAAAGACAGCAAACTCAGGTTATCTAACCAGACGTTTGGTGGATGTTGCACATGATCTTGTTGTCACTGAGAAGGATTGTGGGACATTGGGCGGCGTTGAAGTCGAGTCCTTGATTGAGGGTGGTGAAATTATCGAATCACTACGAGATCGTGTCCTAGGTCGTGTTGTTAGAGACGACATTATGGACTCAGAGGGCAATCTTCTAATGAAGCGTAATGCCTTAATCAATGAAGATGAAGCAGATAAGCTAGAGGCCGCAGGTATAGAGCGTGTATTTGTACGTTCTGTGATCACTTGTGAAACGGTCAATGGTGTGTGTGCATATTGTTATGGTCGTGATCTTGCTAGAGGAAATCTGGTGAATAAAGGTGAAGCGATTGGAATTATTGCAGCACAATCAATTGGTGAGCCAGGTACGCAGCTAACGATGAGAACGTTCCACATTGGTGGTGCAGCGTCTCGTGCTGCAGCTGAGAATAATATCGAAGCGCGTGGTACAGGTGTGTTGCGTATTCATAATGTTAAAATCATTGAGAATGCTGAAGGTAAGTTGATCGCAGTATCGCGTTCTGGAAGCATTAGCTTGGTGGATGAGAAAACCAACCGTGAACTTGAGAAGTATCCAATTGTATATGGTGCTAAGATTCTCTTTAAAGAAGGTGACCGCGTTGAGTCTGGTCAAGTCATGGCTGAGTGGGATCCATATACGCATCCAATTGTTTCTGAAGTAGCGGGTTATATCCGTTTGCATGATATGGTTGAAGGTGCAACGATTACGCGTCAGGTAGATGAGATGACAGGTTTGTCAAACATTGTTGTTCTACCAAGTGATAGTAAAATGAGCCGTGAGCAGCGCCCAATGATTGGTATTGTCGACAAGAAGGGTGAAGTTGTGATGATTCCTGGAACCAAGTTGCCAGCAAACTACTTCCTTGGCTCTGGCGCAATTACATCTTTAGAAGATGGTGCTAAGATTGAGGTCGGTGATGTTGTGGCAAGAATTCCAAAAGAAAGCTTTAAAACAACGGATATTGCAGGTGGTCTACCGCGTGTTGCAGATTTGTTTGAAGCAAGAAAGCCAAAAGATGCAGCGATTCATGCTGAGATTTCAGGGTTGGTAAGCTTCGGTAAAGAAACAAAAGATAAGAGACGTTTGATCATCACGGATATGGATTCTGATGAGCGCTGTGAAGAGTTAATTCCAAAGTGGCGTTCAATCACAGTATTTGAAGGTGAAACTGTTGAGAAAGGTGATGTGGTTGTAGATGGTGCAAGTGATCCACATGCGATTCTCCGACTCCTTGGGGTTGGCGCATTTGCGAACTACATTATTAATGAAGTTCAGGATGTTTATCGACTTCAGGGTGTGACCATCAACGACAAGCACATTGAAGTTATTACCAAACAAATGTTGCGTAAAGTTATGATTACCAATGGTGGTGATTCAGCGTTTATGAGAGGAGATATTGTTACTTATAAACAGGTGACAGAGGAAGAAGATCGCTTGTCTGGTGAAGGTCTGAAGCCAAAGTATGAGCGTGTTCTGTTAGGAATTACGAAAGCATCTTTGTCAACAGAGTCTTGGATTTCTGCTGCTTCTTTCCAGGAAACAACTAGAATCTTAACAGACAGTGCGGTTCAAGGTAAGAGTGATGAGTTGAAGGGCTTGAAAGAGAATGTAATTGTTGGACGTTTGATCCCAGCAGGTACAGGCTTTAAGAAAGAAGTGAAACATGAGAGTGCTGGGTTCAATCTTGACCAGTTATTCACAACATCATTGGTAGAGGAGTCAGAAGAACCTTCAGCATCTTCTGAGGACAATAGCAGTGATTAAGAAAAAGAGACGGAGTAAATGTATGATTTTTGAAATCTTGCTTGACAGATTCAATGTAAATCACATAGAATACTCCATCGTTATTAGTTAGTAATTAGGGTGATATTATGCCAACGACAAACCAGTTAGTAAGAAAGCCACGAAAGAGGCCACAAATTAAAACAAAAGTACCTGCATTGACAGGTTCGCCGCAGAGACGTGGTGTCTGTTTGAATGTAAAGGTTGTAAAGCCTAAGAAACCAAACTCAGCAAACCGTAAAGTTTGTCGTGTATTGTTGAGTAATGGTATGGAAATAACAGCTTATATTCCAGGTATTGATCATGACTTGAAAGAGCACTCCGTTGTTTTGGTTGCGGGTGGTCGTAGAAAAGATCTACCAGGTGTCGGATATACAGTTGTTCGTGGTAAGTTGGACGCAACAGGTGTCCAAGGTCGTAAACAGGGTCGCTCTAAGTATGGTACAAAGCGTCCTAAAGGTAAAGAATAGGTGGTAGAGTATGTCTAGAGGTAAAAGTGCAGCATTAAAGAATAGTGCAAGAAGGAAAAAGATCGTTGATACGAGATATGATAACTCTGAGAGTGTGTCTAAGCTAATTAGAGCACTAATGAAAGATGGTAAGGCATCTATTGCTAGACGCGAAGTGTATAAAGCAATGAATATCATGGCTGAGAAAGCCAAAAATGTCGATCTTCCAGAGCATAACGATGTTCGTGAAAAAGAGGTTTTGCTACTTGAGAAAGTCATAGAATCTGTAACACCGCGTGTTGAAGTAAAGAGTCGACGTGTTGGTGGTGCTAACTATCAGGTCCCTATCATGGTAAACCGTGAGCGTGGTAGGACATTGGCACTCAGATGGTTGGTAGATTCTGCGCGTAATCGTAAAGAAGGTCAGCCAATTTCAGCCAAGTTGTCTCGTGAAATGCTGGATACGCTAGAAGGTAAAAGTAGTGCATTGAGCAAGAAAGAAACTCAAGATAAAATGGCGAGTGCAAATAGGGCAAATGCCAATCTTGCAAGAAGAGAGCAGTCAACTAAGGATAGAGACGAAGGATCAAGGGGTAAAGTGTGAGTATTAAGAACGTAAATATTGAAATGACAAGGAATATCGGTATTTCAGCTCACGTTGATGCCGGTAAGACAACCACGACAGAGCGTATTCTGTACTATGCGGGGCATACCCGTAAGTTGGGAAGCGTTGATTCTGGCACAACGGTTATGGATACAATGGATGCTGAGCGAAAGCGTGGTATCACCATTCAGTCAGCGGCAGTGACCTGTTATTGGTCTGATCATAGAATCAATATTATTGATACACCTGGTCACGTAGATTTTACGGTTGAGGTAGAGCGCTCACTTCGTGTGCTAGACGGCGCGGTTGTTGTGTTTTGTGCAGTGGGTGGTGTTGAGCCACAGTCTGAGACAGTATGGCGTCAGGCAGATCGATATGGTGTTCCAAGGGTTGGTTTCATCAATAAAATGGATAGATCTGGTGCAGACTTCTTTAATGTCGTTGGTCAGGTGGAAAACCGCTTGAAGGCAACTCCAGTTATTATGAACTTACCGATTGGTAAAGAGGATTATTTTGAAGGTGTTGTAGACATCGTTAAGATGAGAGCCATCATTTGGAATGAAAGTGATAATGGCCTGACATGGGAAGAGAAAGAGATTCCTGACGCGCTGAAAGCGATTGCTGAAGAGAAGCGTGCAGCGTTGGTTGAGGCTGCTGCAGAAGGCAGTGATGCTTTAATGGATGCCTATTTTGCAACCAATGATCTTTCTGATGAGCAAATTAAAGAAGGTATTCGTGCCCGTACGGTTGCGAATGAAATCATTCCAATCTTTTGTGGATCAGCGTTTAAAAATAAAGGTGTTCAGCCAGTTTTGGATGCGGTTATTGACTACTTGCCAAGTCCTAAGGATGTGCCAGATGTTAAGGGTGTGGATGAGGCTGAAAATGAGATCACACGTTCAGCGGACCCAAGTCAGCCATTGTCTGCCTTAGCATTTAAGATCGTTACCGACCCATTTGTGGGTACATTGACCTATATTCGTGTATATTCTGGTACGCTGAAGGCGGGAAGTTCAGTATATAATATTGCCAAAGGTAAGAAAGAGCGTGTTGGTCGACTATTATTGATGCAGTCTGACCAAAGAATTGATATCACTGAAGCTAAGGCGGGTGAAATTATTGCTGCAGTCGGCATGAAGAATGTGACGACAGGTCATACCTTGTGTGATCAAGACAAGCCTATATCACTTGAATCCATGCATATTCCAGAGCCTGTTATCTCTGTTGCGATTGAGCCTAAAACGAAAGCAGACCAAGAGAAGCTATCGATTGCTTTGGGTCGCTTAACCGTTGAAGATCCATCTTTCCAGATTAAGACAGATCCTGATTCGGGTCAAACCATTATCATGGGTATGGGGGAACTACACTTAGAAGTGATTGTTGATCGCCTAAGAACAGAATTTAGTGTTGAAGCTGCTGTTGGTAAACCGCACGTTGCGTATCGTGAAGGTATTAGAAAGAGTGTTGAGCAAGAAGCCAAATACATTAAACAAAGTGGTGGTCGTGGACAATACGGTCACGTTTGGTTGCGTGTTGAGCCAATGTCTGAAGGCGATGGTTATGAATTCCATAATGAAATTGTGGGTGGCGTGATTCCTAGAGAGTATATCCCAGCAATTGATAAAGGGGTTAAAGAGCAGGCGGCAAATGGCGTACTGGCAGGATATCCTGTACAAGATGTCAAGGTCACTGTTTATGATGGATCGTTCCACGAAGTAGATTCAAGTGAGATTGCATTTAAAATTGCGGGATCACAGTGCTTCCGTGAGGCAGTCAAAAATGCAGATCCGTTCCTTCTAGAGCCAATTATGCAAGTTGAGGTGGTGACGCCTGAAGAAAGCGTAGGTGATGTTGTTGGCGACTTGAATAGGCGTCGAGGTATCATTCTTGGTATGGAAGATGGGCATGCTGGAAAGATTGTGAAGGCAGAGGTTCCTTTGTCTGAATTATTTGGTTATGTGACACAGCTTCGTTCTATGACGAAGGGTAGAGCGGTACCAAATGTCGATCCTAAGAGATATGGTGAAGTTCCTGCGAGCATTGCTGAAGCGGTAATCAAGGGTGAAAGTCATTAATTATTCGTAATTATGCCTTGATTTAATCGGGTTAACATGTTAAAAAAGATGTGTTATTGAGTTAAGTATAAATTTGATGTGTAAAATATAGTGGAGTAGCATAATGGCAAAGGTACACGTGAATGTCGGAACTATTGGTCACGTTGATCATGGTAAGACAACATTAACGGCGGCGTTGGTTCGTCAAAAAGGTGCAGAAGGCGGTATATCTGTTAAAGATATTGACAGAGCACCTGAAGAGTCTGCGCGTGGTATTACAATTAATACTGCTCACGTGGAGTACGAGTCAGAAAACAGGCACTATGCACACGTTGATTGCCCAGGGCACAAAGATTACGTAAAGAATATGATCACGGGTGCTGCCCAAATGGATGGTGCTATCCTTGTTGTATCAGCAAACGATGGTCCAATGGCTCAAACAAAAGAGCATATTTTGCTTGCACGTCAGGTTGGTGTTCCTCAGATCGTAGTATTCATGAACAAGTGTGACATGGTCGATGATGAAGAGCTGCTAGAGCTGGTTGAGATGGATGTTAGAGATCTATTGGGCCAACATGGCTTTGATGGTGATAACGCGCCTGTTATTCGCGGTTCAGCACTGAAAGCTGTTGAAGGTGAAGCAGGTGATCTTGGTGCTGGAGCTATTGATAAGCTGGTTGAGGCTTTGGATACGTTTATTTCTGATCCAGTGCGTGATTTGGATAAGCCAGTATTGGTGCCAATTGAGAACGTGATGACCATTTCAGGTCGTGGTTCTGTTGCAACAGGTCGTATCGAGCAAGGAATCTTGAAGGTCGGTGATGAAGTAGAAATCATTGGTATTCGTGACACTCAGAAGACAACCTGTACTGGTGTTGAAATGTTCCGTAAGGAATTAAAGCAAGGTCAGGCTGGTGATAACGTAGGTGTTCTCTTAAGAGGGCTAAAGCGTGAAGATATTGAGCGTGGTCAGGTTATTGCAACCCCAGGTTCTATTACACCTCATACCAAGTTTGTTGCTGAAGTGTATATCTTGAGCAGTAAAGAAGGTGGTCGTCATACGCCATTCTTCAAAGGTTATAGACCTCAGTTTTACTTCAGAACAACTGATGTGACAGGTGCTGTTGAGCTGCCAGAAGGTGTTGAGATGGTCATGCCAGGTGATAATATCACTATTACGGTTGAGCTGATTGCGCCGATTGCAATGGAAGACGGTCTACGTTTTGCAATTCGTGAAGGTGGTAGAACGGTTGGTTCTGGTGTAATATCTAAAGTAGTTGAATAAGTAAGTATTGAGAGGTTGATATGGCTGTTAAGAATAAAAGCTCGATAATCAGGATTAAGCTTAAGGCGCATGATTATCGTCTAATTGATAAGGCAACAAAAGAGATTGTTGAAACGGCTAAAAAGACCGGGGCGAAGATACATGGCCCAATTCCTATGCCGACTCGTAAAGAGCGTATTACCATTCTGGTTTCTCCGCATGTGAATAAGCATGCGAGAGATCAGTATGAGATTCGTACTCACAGTCGTTTGATGGATATTATACAACCTGATCCTGCAACAGTAGATGCATTGATGCGTTTAAACTTGGCAGCAGGGGTTCATGTTGAAATTAGAGTAGATGAAGTTAAGTAGGTATTAGAGATGACGATAGCAGTAATAGCTAAAAAAATTGGAATGACCACAGTGTTTGATGATAAAGGTCAAGCACATGCAGTAACGCTTTTATCTCATGCTGATGACCAGCATGTGGTCAGTCATAAGACAGCAGAAGTTGACGGCTATACTGCTGTTCAGCTTTCAGCCGGTCCTAAAAAGAAGAAGCCAACCAAACCTTTGAGTCAGCACTATGCTAAAGCCAGTGTTGAGCCAAAGCGTAAATTATATGAATGCCGTGTTGAGGATCTTTCACAGTATGATCTTGGTTCGGAGCTAACTTTAGAGACAATGAGCGAGTGGACTCATGTTGATGCAGTTGCTTATAGTAAGGGTAAAGGTTTTGCTGGGGTTATGAAAGCGCATAATTTTGCAGGACAGCGTGCTACCCACGGTGTCTCATTGGCACACAGAAAGCCAGGTTCTTCTGGTCAGTGTCAGGATCCAGGTCGAGTATTCCCTGGTAAGAAAATGGCGAGACGTTTGGGTAATGAAAGAAAAACCATTCAGTCGCTTCGTGTGATGGAAATCGATCATGAAAACAAGCTTGTTATTGTTAAGGGTGCGATTCCAGGTCCTAAGGGCGGTTATGTACTGCTGAAAGAAGCGCTGAAGAAGAATAGGAGCCAATCATGAAAGTAGCCATGCAGGATAACAAAAAGTCATCAGTAGATTTTTCACCAAGTGTTTTTGGTGTTGATACCAATCCAACAGTTGTCTGGAAAGTGATCACTATCTATACGAAGAAACGTATCACAACTTCTGCAAATAAGAGTCGTTCTGATGTTGCATTTAGTGGTAAGAAGCCATGGCAGCAGAAAGGTTTAGGACGTGCTCGTGCGGGAACAAAAGCCAGCCCGATATGGAGAAAAGGTGGTGTTACATTTGCTAAAACATCAATTGATTACCGTAGTAAATACAAAATCAATAAAAAAGAATATCGTCAAGCGATTCGTGTCATGTTGTCAGATCACATGAGAGAAGGCCGCATTAAACTTGTATCAGAGCTCAACGTGACTGAAGCGAAGACCAAAAGCTTCAAGCAGTTGATGACTGGTTTGGACTTTGTGAAAGCAGGTAAGCCAAATAACTGGACAGGTTTGATCATCGTTGGCGATTTAAGTGAGTCTATGTATCTTGCATCTTCTAACTTGTATGAGTACATGTTAACTGATGTCAGAAGTTTAGACCCATTGTCATTAAAGCATGCGAGTGAGTTATTGATCACTCGGGAAGCACTCAAACAGATAGAGGAGTGGTTGTCATGATTCAATCAAGTCAATTTGATATATTAGAAGCCCAGCGTATTACAGAAAAAACATCTCGTTGTTCTGCTCATAATCAGTACGTCTTTAAAGTTAGAAAAGATGCAACGAAAACGCTTATTAAGCGGCTTATTTCAGAAACCTACGGTGTTAAAGTAAAAGCTTGTAACATTGTAAATAGAAGAGGCAAGTTTAAAGCCCGACGTAATGGAAGCACCAAAGCTTTCAAGATTGCGTATGTGACGCTTGAAAGCGGCCAAGAACTTAACTTGACCAGTCAGGAGAGCTAATTATGACAGCAACGACAACATATATTCAGGTTAAAAAGCCGACAACCCCGGGTCAGAGAGGAACTCAAGCTGCAAAGCATCCTCATCTTTATAAAGGTAAGCCAAAGAAAAGCTTGCTGACTTCTAAGAAAGGTATCAGTCAAGGTGGAAGAAACTCAGAAGGTCGGATTACAGTTCGTCACCGTTCTTCTCGTAACCACAGATCACAGCTTCGTTTGATTGACTTCAAAAGAACGGCTAAAGATAATATTGCAGCTAAAGTGCATCGTATTGAGTACGATCCTCACCGTTCTGCACATATTGCCTTGGTTTGCTATGCCGATGGTGAATGGTCATATATCATTGCTGCCAAAGGAATGCGAGCAGGTGATGAGGTAATGTCAGGTGCTCAAGCTCAGATTACAGCGGGTAACCACATGCCTTTGGAATCTATTCCAGTTGGAACCGTCATTCACAATGTTGAAATGCGTCCAGGAAAAGGTGGACAGATTGCACGTAGTGCAGGTTCTTATGTTTCTCTGCTTGGTAAAGAGTCAGGGTATGCGATTGTTCGTTTGCGTTCCGGTGAAACAAGAAAGATTCATTTGTCATGCCGTGCAACAATCGGTGAAGTGTCTAATTCAGAACATTCATTGAAGAAGTTTGGTAAAGCTGGTGCAAAGCGTTGGATTGGTATTCGCTCTACAGTTCGTGGTGTTGCGATGAACCCAGTAGACCACCCAATGGGTGGTGGTGAAGGCCGTACATCTGGTGGTCGTCATCCATGTTCGCCATGGGGTTGGAAGACCAAAGGTTATAAAACAAGGTCTAACAAGCGTACAGATAAGTTTATTGTTCGCTCACGTAGAAAGGCGAAAGAAAAGAGGGGTAGCTAATCATGGCAAGATCATTACGTAAAGGGCCATATATTGATCCTAGTTTGTTTAAAAAAGTACTAGCACAAGTTGAAGGTCAGTCTAAGGGAGTGATTAAAACTTGGTCTAGATCCAGTACTATTTTACCTATGATGGAAGGTTTAACGTTCGATGTCCATAATGGTAAAGAGTTTATTCGTGTATTTGTGATCATGGAGATGATTGGTCATAAGTTAGGAGAGTTTGCTGCGACGCGTAAGCCACCTAGACACAGCGATAAGAAATCTTAAGTGGGGAGTTATTTGTGGTAGTAAGAGCAGAAATAAAAAATCAAAGATCGTCGGTCAAGAAAGCCCAGTTGGTGGCTAAAATTGTTCGAGGAAAGTCAGTTCCTGTTGTGTTAACGCAGTTGCAGTTTATGAATCAAAAAACTGCAAAGATTGTGCTGAAGGTGTTACGTTCAGCCGTTGCTAATGCAGAAAATAATCTAGGTTTAGACTCAGATGAAATGTATGTATCAACAGTCTTGGTTAACAAAGGGCCAACATTAAAGCGTTGGAGAGCTCGTGCAAAGGGTAGATCAGCACGTATATTAAAGCGTTCTATTCATGTCACAGTAGAGCTAGCAGAAAAGGTGGAGAGTAAGTAGTATGGGTCAGAAAACGAGTCCAATCGCAAATAGAATTTATATATCTAAGCTTCCATTATCAATTGGTTGTACGAATAATAAAAAGGAGTATGTTGAGCGTACAAAGGCAGACATATTGGTTCGTACAATGATACATGATAAGTATCCAGGCATTGAGAAAGTGGTTATTGAAAGAACAGCAAGTGAAGCACATGTGATCGTATATTGTGCTAAGCCTGGTGCGATCATTGGTAAAAAAGGCGCAGATGCTGAAGTTATCAAGGGTAAATGCAAAAACATCCTTAAAACCAATGTTCATTTAAGTATCCGTGAAGTGAAAAAGCCTGACCTATCTGCAAATTTGTTAGCAGAATCAGTTGCATTGCAGCTAGAAAAAAGGGTATTATTCAGGAAAGCTGTTAAGCGTGCCATCCAATCAGCAATGAGAGCGGGTGCGCTGGGGATAAAAGTTACAGTTAGTGGGCGTTTGTCCGGTGCTGAAATAGCGAGAAGCGAGACTTATAAAGAAGGTCGCGTTCCTCTACATACCTTTAGAGCAGATATTGATTATGCTTTGGCGGAAGCTCATACCACCTATGGTGTGATCGGCGTTAAGATATGGGTCTATAAAGGCGATGTATTTGATATTGAGAGTTTGTCATAAGATTGGAGTGAGGCATGTTACAGCCACCAAAAAATACAAAATTTAACAAGATGCGAAAAGGTAGGTCCAAAGGATCTGCTCGTAAGTCTGCAGTTGTGTTCGGAGATTTTGGAATGCAGTCAGCAGGTCGCTCTAGATTAAATGCAAGACAAATTGAGTCTGCACGGCGTGCAATGACAAGATATTTGAAAAGAGACGGTAAGTCATACACTAGGGTATTCCCAGATAGACCAATATCGAAGAAACCTCTAGAAGTAAGGCAAGGTAAAGGTAAAGGTGCAGTTGATCATTATGCATTTAATGTAAAGCCTGGCACGATTATTTTTGAATTGGCAGGTGTGTCTGAAGAGTTAGCAAGAGAAGCTTTTCGACTAGCAGCAGCTAAACTTCCGTTCAGAGTTAACTTTTTAAAACGAGAAATGAGCCATGATGAAAGCAGTAGCTCTTAGAGAGAAAACAGATAAAGAATTGCTCCAGACAATTCGAGACCTTCGTAAGGAGCGTTTGAAATTAAGAATGCAAAAATCACAAGGTGAAGACATTATGTTGCACCGATTGAAAGAAATCCGTAGGGATATTGCTCGAATTGAGACAGTTCTTACTGAGAAAGAAAAGAAGGAGGATAAGTAATGTCATCTCGCCAGAAAAAGTTAACAGGTGTAGTATCATCGAATAAGATGGATAAAACAGCTGTTGTGGTTGTTACTCGAAAAGTAAAACATGAAGTTGTTGGAAAATATTACAACCGTAGCCAAAAGCTTAAAGTACATGATGCAGAAAATGTACTTCAGATTGGGGATACAGTTGAGATTGGTGAAGTTAAGCCAATATCTAAGGACAAGTCATGGTCTTTGATAAAAGTGATTAGTCATGCGGCAGGAGTCTCCTCATGATTCAGATGCAAACAAAGCTGAAAGTGGCTGATAATAGTGGTGCGAAGATAGTCCAGTGTATTAAAGTTCTAGGTGGTTCACATAGAAATTCAGCAGGCATTGGTGATATTATCAAAGTGTCTATTAAAGAGGTACTGCCAACGAGCAAAATTAAGAAAGGCTCTGTTCATTTTGCAGTGATTGTTCGATCAAAGTATAAGCATGGTCGTCCTGATGGTTCTTCTATTCGATTTGACAATAACGCTGCAGTTATTTTGAATGCCAGTAAAGAGCTAGCAGGCACGCGTATCTTTGGCCCCATTCCAAGAGAGTTAAGAGAGCAGTTTGCAAAGATTGTCTCTTTGGCTGAAGAAGTATTATAGGAGCATATCATGGCAAGTAAGTTAAAGAAAAGTGATCAAGTGATTGTAGTAACCGGTAAGAGTAAAGGCCACGTTGGTGCTATTTTACAGGTACTAGATGATGGATATCTCATTGTATCGGGCGCCAACATGCGTAAGAAGTGTATCAAAGCTGATCCACAAAACAATATTGCAGCTGAAATTAAATCGATTGAAGGTAAGATTCATCATTCTAATGTTGCACTATATAACGCAGACCACAAAAAGAAAATCAAGGTTGGCTTTAAAACTGTTGATGGTAGCAAGGTTCGCGTAAATAAAGCATCTGGCGAGCAAGTATAGAGAGAAAGTTATGAACATGAAAACAGATTTGGATAAACAGTATCAATCAATCAAACCAGAGCTCATGAAAGCTTTAGGTATGAAGAGCATCATGGCTGTTCCAGGCATTAAGAAAGTGACTTTAAATGTTGGTTTGGGCCAAGACGCATCAAAAGAGGATGTAGAGAGAGCGGTATCAGATATTGAGAAAATATCTGGTCAGAAACCAATTGTTACTTATGTAAAGCGATCCGAAGCAGGATTTAAAATTAGGCAGGGTTGGCCTATCGGCGTTAAAGTGACTTTAAGACGTGATAATATGTATCGCTTCCTTGAGCATTTACTATTGATTTGTCTTCCTGCGTTAAGGGAATTCAACGGCCTAACAAAAAAATCAATTGATCGTCAGGGGAACATATCCTTTGGATTATCTGATTATTCAGTGTTCCGTTCAATCCCGTTTGAGCAGATTAAGCGTCGAACTGGAATGGATGTTTGTATTACAACCAGCGCGAGTGATTCGGCTTCTGGTTTTGAATTGTTAAAACGAATGGGCTTCCCATTTAAAGAAAATATGTCAGGAGGTGACAATGGCAACGAAGAGTAAGATCGCACGATCAACGAAATTATCAAAACTTCTTTCGCACAAAGAGAACCAAGAGAAAAGAGCAGATCTTAGAAGGGTTGTGAAGTGCTTGAAGTCAACACCTGATGAAAAGCTTCATGCCATGTTTACGCTTGCTGGTCGAAAGGTTGACGAGTCTCCAAGTAGGAATACAAGACGATGTTGGAAGTGTGGACGCCCTAAAGGTGTTTATCGTAAGTTAGGTTTGTGTCGTTGTTGCATTTTTGATGCAATGAGACGAGGCTGGTTAGTTGGTTTCAGAAAGGCCAGTTGGTAGAGGGGAACGATATGTTACAGTATGAAATAGCAGATTGCTTAACAAGAATAAGAAATGCTTATTTGCGTGGCCAGTCCAAGACGAAGGTAAGAAAGACGAAGTTTAATGCTTCTGTTCTTGCTGTATTAAAAGAGCAGGGTAGTATCAAGGGCTACGAAAACGGTCAAGGTGATGATAAGTACTTCATCGTTGTAAGCCTAATGTATATCAACCGTAGGCCATCTTTAAGGTCTGTAAAGGTATGCAGCCGTCCAGGTTTAAGAGTATACCATGCCTGTGACAAGATCCCGACATTTAAGTCAGGTCTTGCATATGGTGTGATGTCTACCTCTAAGGGTATGATGACAACCCACCAAGCAAAATCTGCTGGTGTGGGTGGTGAATTAGTTTGTGTGGTTGAATAATAGGTGAAAATATGTCTCGTTTAGCAAATGTACCAATAAAAATACCAAGTAGTGTGACCGTCACTGTTGAGAATAAGTCACTGAGTATCTCAAATGGTAAAGTGACTGAAAAGTGGGCGCTACATAGCGCGGTTAATGTCGCATTAGAAGATGATTCATTAGTGTTTACGATGAAAGAATCCGATAAAAAAGATGCGTTCTGTCGTGCAATGTTAGGAACAGATTATCGTCATATCAGTAACCTTGTTACAGGCATGGCCAAGCCTTTTGAAACTGTTTTGGAAATACATGGTCTTGGTTATCGTGTGAAGATGTCTGGAAATCAGCTGGTCTTATCATTAGGTAAGTCTCATGATGATATCGTTGACATCGTCAGTGATGTTGCTGTTGAAATGACAGGTGAAAAAGAGATTGTTTGCCGCTCACATTCTAAGAAAAAACTTGGTGATTTTGTTGCTGAAGTGTGTTCTAAGCGTAGACCGGATGCTTATAAAGCAAAAGGCGTTCGTATCCGCGGTGTTCATTATCGAACCAAAAGCGATTAATTGAGGAATAAATATGAGTAAGTTGAAAAGTCGAGTTCGGGATAGAGTTAAGCGTAAGAGTCGTGCAAGATTAGCGGGCAAAGACCGTATAATCATTACACGTAGCAACCGCCATATAAGAGTCCAAGTTGTTAATTTGAATGGTCGAGTATTGGGCGGTGTTTCTACATTAACACCTGCTGTTAAGAAGAAAATTTCTTATACAGGGAACAAAGAGGCTGCCAAAGAAGTAGGTATGGCACTTGCTGCTGTGATTAAGAAGTTAAAGTTGACGGACAATTTGGCATTTGACCGATCGGGCTATGTCTATCATGGTCGAGTGGCAATGGTTGCTGAAGGTTTGAGAGCAGCAAAAATCAAAATTTAAATGGGTAAAGTTATGGCAAAGAGAGAGCAGGAACAAGGTTACGAATTAAAGACTGAAGTCGTTACGATCAATCGTACGTCGTTGGTAAAAAGAGGCGGTCGTACTTTCAGTTTTACAGCGGTTGTGGTTGTCGGTGATGGAAAGTCTAAGATCGGTTTAGGTATAGGAAAGGCAAAAGAAGTATCTTTAGCTGTTCAAAAAGCTGTAGGCGAAGCCAAAAAGAATATGGTGAATATTCATTTGAAGAAGGGAACTATTCATCACCCGATTCGTTCGAAGTACGGTGCTTCTGTGGTATACATGGCGCCAGCAAGTATAGGTACAGGGGTTATTGCAGGTGGTGCAATGCGTGCTGTGTTTGATTGTTTGGGGATTAAAAATATTTTGGCCAAGCGCTATCGCTCATCTAATCCTATCAACGTCGCTAAAGCAACGATTAAAGGTCTGATGGAAATGGAGTCTATTTCTGTAGTTGCTCGCCGTCGCGCTGTCAGTAAGTCAGTCGTCGTAGGTCAAGAGGTTATTGAATCAGAGAAAGGTAAATAGTTATGAGTTTTTTAAATCAATTGTCACCTGTTAAAGGGTCAAATAAATCTAAATCCCGTCGTGGAAGAGGATCAAGTGGTTTTAGAGGTGATACCTGTGGCCGTGGTTATAAAGGTCAGAAGTCACGATCTGGTGGAAGTATACGCCCTGGTTTTGAAGGTGGTCAAATGCCATTTTATCTTCGTACGCCAAAGAGTGGTTTCTCTTCTAGAAAGCAATTTGTTAGAGAAGCATTGCCAGTTGGCGTGTTAAACCATATTGATGCCAAGTTACATCCTGAGGTAACGATTGAAGTATTACGTGAAATTGGTGTCATTCGTAAGAGCACGCAGTTTGTTAAGTTTTATGCATCTGGGAAAGTTAGTATCGCTCATACAGTAAAAGGCATTCCAGTGACATCTGGTGCTAAAGCTGAAATTGAGAGCGCTGGCGGCCAATATACAGAGAGTGAGTAATGAAACAAAACATGGTTGCAAGCAAATCAGGTTTTAACGACGTAAAATCTCGTATTTTATTCGTTCTATTTGCGATATTTGTATTCCGTGTAGGTTCTCACATACCTGTTCCAGGTATTGATTACAGCAAACTCTCTGTTATCTATGCACAGACAAAAACGGGTCTTTTTGGATTCATTAATGTGATGTCTGGTGGTTCTTTATCAAGAATGAGTGTCTTTACGTTAAGCCTTTCTCCTTACATTTCAGCATCTATTGCGATGCAATTTATGTCTTATGTGATTCCTCATCTTGAGCAACTACGTAAAGAAGGTGGCCGTGGTAAGCACAAGATGACCCAGTACACTCGTATATTCGCTTTAATGATTGCTTTAATCCAGTCCATTCCAATGACCCGTATGATGATTTCTATGGGCGTTGTCATTGATCCTAGCCGCCTATTTTATATTGTGACGGCCATGACCTTGGCAACAGGAACGCTTTTCCTTTTGTGGTTAGGGGAGCAAATTACAGAACGAGGCATTGGTAATGGCATTTCTGTGTTAATTTTTGCAGGAATCTCATCAAGATTTCCGGAAGGTGCGTCACAGTTATATGATATGGTGGCTTCTGGTGAGATGAATACCATTGTTTTCCTGTTAGTCATCGCCGCAGTCATTGCCATCACTGCAGGAGTGGTATTTTTTGAGAAAGCTCAAAGACAGATCAAGATTATGCACCCATCAAGGCATCAAGCACGTTCAGCATCAGCGCACTCTATTCCACTGAAGTTAAACATGGCTGGTGTTATTCCACCGATCTTTGCAACAACATTGGTGTTTATGCCAATGTCAATTTTGAATATGGTGTATGGTTCGGGACAGAGTCCATTTGTTGCAGCAATGATGAGAGCTTTGTCACCAGGCCAGCCGTTGTACATTATTGCCATGATATCAGCAATTGCTTTTTTCTCTTTCTTCTACACAGCAATGGTCATTAATCCCAGTGAAATTGCCGATAACTTGAAGAGAGGCGGTGTGATTGTGCCAGGCATACGACCGGGTGCTCAGACTGCAAGTCATATTGACTCAATCATTAAAAGAATTACATTATTTGGAATTATCTATTTGTCTTTTGTGATACTTCTTCCAGAAGTATTTGTAAGACTCTGGCAAATTCCATTCTATTTTGGGGGCACATCACTATTGATTGTTGTTGTGGTTGTTGTGGATTTTATGAGCCAACTATCTGCTCATTTATTACCAGACAAGTACGCAAACTTAGTAGATAAGCCAAGTAAAACGGGGAATAAACAAAACCTGCAACTATTTAGGTGAAAAGTATGAAAGTTAGAGCATCTGTAAAAAAAATCTGTAAATCTTGCCAATTAATACGCCGTCATGGGGTGCTAATTGTGCGATGTAAGAAAAATCCGAAGCACAAGCAGAGGCAGGGGTAGGTAATAAAATGATAAAAAACGTTGATTTATCGTTATTAAACGTTTAATCTATGACCGTAAACATAGCTGATTAAAATTTTGGAGAAAATATGACCATTATAGCGGGAAGCCGTTTAGCAGAAAACCAACACATTTGGGTTGGTCTAACACGTATTTATGGTGTTGGGAAAACTAGAGCGTACGAAATTTGTGAGTTAAGCAATATAGCGCCAGATAGAATGGTGAAAAGCTTATCCGATAAAGATGTTGAAGAAATCCGTCATCAGTTAACAGGAACTGGTTGGGATATTGGTACTGCACTACGTAGAGCTGTCAATAAATTCATTTCTGTTAAGAAAATGATTCGTTCTTACCAGGGGCGTAGACATGCCGTTAAGTTGCCGGTAAGAGGTCAGCGCACAAAGACAAATGCAAAGTCTGCACGCCGACGAAGAGATAGTTAATAATTTGTGAGTAAATAATGTCAGTTTCTACTAAAAAAGTTATGAAAACATCAACACGCAAGAAAGCTGGAAAGCATGGTGCTACAGTGTCTAGTGTTGGAACAATTTATATTAAGGCAACATCCAATAATACGATTATTACGTGTGCCAACCAGAAGGATCAAACGATTCGTCAAGAGTCTGGCGGTTCTGCGGGTTTTAAGAACTCTAGGAAAGGTACGTCAGAAGCCGCAGAAGTTGCTGCGAAGCGCTTGGGCGAGTATATTAAATCTAGAGGTATGACCACGGTTGTGATTAAACTGAACGGTGCTGGACAAGGTCGTGAAGGTGCTATTCGTGGTTTGGTCGTGTCAGGTTTGACTGTGACAACATTGCATGATGTAACTGGCGTTGCTCATAATGGTGTTAAAAAGAAGAAGCGTCAGAGAAAGTAGGGGGAAGTTATGGGAATGTATCATGGCCCAAGGGCTAAAAAATCAAGAGCAGTTGGTATGGATTTGAACCAGTTTGGTGTTCGTCCATATGAAACAAAGTGTAAAAACACAACGAAACCTGGCCAGTCTGGTAAAAGACGCCCAGGGTCTAGTCGCTTCGGTGACCAGCAGAAGGCAGTGAACGCTATGCGTCACTACTACTATGTGAAAGGGAAACAGTTTGAAAACTATTTTTCTAAAGCGAAGAAATTATCAGGTGCAACGGATGAAAACTTTATCCAACTTCTTGAGTCTCGGTTAGATAGCGTGGTGTTTACGATGGGCTTTGGTCTTACCAAGCGTCAGACTCGTCAAATGGTGTCTCATGGCCTTGTTACCGTGAATGGTAAGGTTGTGAATAAGCCAGGATATGCTATCAAGCCAGGTGATGAAGTTGCGATTAAAGAATCTGCACGTAAGCAAGATCAGGTGCAGATGTCAGTTCAACTTGCCCGCGAAAATAAGCAGTATGAATGGGTTGAGTGTGATTATGACTCAGTCTCCGGTGTGTACAAGTCTCATCCTACATTAGATCAAATTAATTTGTTTGATTCTAATATGTTGGGTATGGTGATTGTGTATTATTCTAAATAATTAGGTCCAAGTATGAATATTCAAGATGCATATAATATGTTAAAGCCAGAGACGATCAAGATTGACATGATCGATGATAATACTGCAAAGATTGTTCTAGAGCCTTTCGAAAGAGGTTTCGGGCATACTGTTGGCTTTTCTCTAAGAAGAACACTGCTATCATCAATGCCAGGTTGTGCTATCTCTTCATTTAAAGTTGAAGGGGTTATGCACGAGTACACGACTATGAATGGTTTGCAAGATGATTTTGTACAAGTAAAATTGAATCTAAAGTCTGTTGTGGTTGCACTAGGTGATGAATATTCTTCGGAAGAGTTTAAGCTTGAGGTGAAAGGACCTTGTCAGATTAAAGCGGGAGATATTGATACCGAAGGTAAAGCAACCATCTTTAATCCGGATCTTGTTCTTGCAACATTAAACTCATCAGATACATTCACGATGTATGTGACGGTTGAGCGTGGGATTGGCTATGTTCCCGCGTCTAGTTCTGATGAAGATGTGAATGCCATTAAAATTGATGCATCATACTCACCAATTAATCGTGTGATTTACAAAGTCGAAGACGCTCGTGTTGAAAACAGAACTGATCTAGATAAATTGGTTTTGGAAGTTGAAACCAATGGTTCTATTTCGCCAGATGATGCGATCAGATGGTCTGCAAGTGTGTTGCAGCATCAGTTATCATCATTCGTTGAGTTACAAGTTGCTCAGCAGGTTGATGATTCTCAAGGTTATACGGTCAACCCTAAGCTCTATGAGAAAGTAGATACTTTAGAGTTAACGGTTCGTGCTGCAAATTGCTTGAAGTCCGAGAATATTAGATACATCGGTGATTTGGTGACAAGAAGTGAGTCTCAGTTATTGAGAACACCAAACTTAGGTCGTAAATCATTGGCAGAGATAAAAAACATGTTAGCAGACCAAGGCTTGTCTTTAGGTTTACATGTTGAAGGCTGGGAAACGCCAGATGAAAGTAAGGTAAAGGGGTAAAACATGAGTAACAAGATTAAATTTAGAAAGTTAAACCGCACATCTTCTCATAGAAAAGCATTGATGCGCAATCTTACGTGTAGCTTGGTAGAGCATGAGACCATCAAAACAACATTACCTAAAGCAAAAGAAATGCGATCGTTTGTAGAGAAGTTGATCACTAAGTCTAAAGTTAATGACTTTAACAGTGTTCGTTATCTAAAAGCAGCACTTAACTGTAAAGAAACAGTGAAAAAGCTTTTAAATGTTGTTGGACCTAGAAATAAAGACCGCCCTGGCGGATATGTCAGAGTGTTAAAGGCGGGTCACAGAGCCGGTGATAATGCACCAATGGCTTACATCCAATTGGTTGAACAAGGCGAATAAAGTCGCCTTTTGACCCCCATAGTTTGACTTTTTTGCAATTTTGGCTATAATATTGTTAAAAAGGATCATTTATG
>Ga0115100_10544832_pt1 | contig 36655 bp, 1 predicted proteins | sample MBTome_3_FD_89642 | JGI IMG/M metagenome (GOLD analysis project Ga0115100, IMG submission 89642) | Marine eukaryotic communities from Pacific Ocean to study complex ecological interactions - MBTS_2Apr14_M1_3um Metatranscriptome... | ecosystem: Environmental > Aquatic > Marine > Oceanic | place... | reverse complement strand
CGCATAAGGGAGAGCCGCTATTGTGTGGTCTCTGCAGGACATGCTGCGCCGGAAGAGCTTCGCGTGCAGGATACTGGTATGGTTGGCTATCTTGTCGCTTGCCACTGTGTCAGAAGGGCACACGATTCAGTTCTGTTCATCCACATCCCCCAGCTTCCCTGGTAGTGTGACTTTCTGGCTTGTTAATTACGAGGGTGCCCCAGGGGTTGGAGCCCGCTTTCCTGGACAAGCCCACTTCGTCACTCCTGACGGAGTCAAGCTGGCGTTTCCGTTCGGAGAGGCCTGCAATGTCCGTGGCAATTGGGGCTGTGACCCTTCCTATGTCTTCAGTAATATGGCAAGGAGGTTGGCTAATGATGGCAGGTGCAAGGCCATGAAACAACCGACAGGGATCCCGTATCATGCGGCAGACTCAGTAGTAACCTGCTACGGGAGTCGTCCCTGTGGTAAGCCTGGGGACGACTCCCGTGTATGGCCTGGCCACAAGTGGGCGTGGCCTAACCAGCCCTGTGGCTGCTCTGGTATGACTGGTTATATTAATGGCTGGTTTGGTATGCCTATATCGGGAATTGTATCTGGCACTTTTATCGAGTGGACGACTGGGACATCAGCTATGAATGGACCGAGCGGCCCTGGTGCCGCATGTGACCCAGGAAGAGCACTGCTTCCCGTCGCTGTTGCCGATGGAGGAGTGGGCTGTATTGCTCCGCCTAAACCCGGACGTCATGTGCTACCATGCACCCTGGACACGTGTTCCGCTAAGGGCTTCGGGCAGCCAATCATATCGGGCCACGTTTGTCCCTATGAATGCGAAGATGGCTATGTGCCGGCTGGGGACCTGGTGTGCCAGAATGGCAAATGGTCAGATACACAGAATTGCGTGAAGAAGGGTAATTTTTGCGTCTCCCCGACCATGACTGGGGGGGAATATAGTGGGATTGGGGGGTTCCTGTGCGGTGCGCGAACACCATCGGGCACGGAATGCCGTTTCAACTGCGCAAACGGTTTTGGATGGGGGAAGATTCGGTGTGCGGAACAGGCCTGGCAGCCAGTACAACGGCAGAATCTCGGTAGCACAGGCTGCTATCCAAGCTCAATGGACAACCTTTACGGTGCTCCTACCATTGAACCCATCCAATTTGCTGCTGCAAACGTGAAAGTTGTGTTCAAAGAACTTGATGCTAATGATCCAGATAAGGCATCTTGGGATGGCAAGAAGCGATCTATGATCTCGAAATTCGTCTTTAAGACTGAAGGTGCCGGTTTGGTTTGTTCGGATCTGGCCGCCATTGCTGCCCCTGCCAATGGCGTGTTCTGTGCAGGTGCCTTGCCAGGGAAAATATACACCGTATCTGTTGCGGTACAAAATGGCAAGGGTGTGGGCGCGTACTCCAAGGCACTGACTTTCACAATGCCATGCGCGGAGCCAGGCCCTGGGATGTACACAGTCAAAGTTTGCGACGAACCCAATCATGTCCACACCAAATTCAAGATGGCAAAGACGTGCGCGTATGATTACTATCGTACCAAATTATTCAAAAAAGGCTCGTCCACAGAACTTGGTGCAGACGCGGAAGGGTGTGCACCCTGCACTCATCCTGACGACACGAAGTATACCATCCTACCTTGTGATCTCGGCACCGATACATCGCTTGGCCAAAACAGCGAGGTGACTCCTTTCACAAGTGGAAAGTTCAAAAAGCCCGCTGAAGTTACCCCAAGTAAATACGTGAGTGTCCATGGCGATTCCGGTACTTTTGCGTCTTTGGGTTTCGAACTTACCGAAGTAGATTGTTCTGAACCAGCCACGGGGCAGTTTGTATCGACCATTTGTGTACCCACCGACCCGCAATGGAATATTGGAGAGGACACAAAGTTCACAGAATGTACTAAACCGAAGTTCGGGCAGTACGTTTACCAATCCTGCGTACCAGGCAATCATTCACATGCGGGGTCGGACACCATTTTGGTGTCTTACGATGTCAATGGTCCGGTGGGCACGTTCGTCGCTAGCATAGCCAAAATAGGAGATCCTGTTCACGGACCAATTGGGAACAACAGAATCAACCAGATTTGTTCAACGCCGAACAGCTTCCAATTTCCTGAAGTGATGTGTGGTGGTATTCCAACCCAACCCGAAATAACCGTAATTGACTCGACTGTTTCAACTGCGACCGTGAACTGGACGGTTCCTAATCCAAACAACGGTGTCCTCAGCGGGTACACTCTTCGCTACAGACCCACATTAGCCGTTTCTGACTGGACCGAAATAGATTTCATCAAAGCTTCCACTACTGAATACGAGGTTCCTGGTCTTTCCTCAAATACCGAGTACAATTTCAGTGTGGCTGGGGTCAGTCAAATGGGGCCAGGTATCTTCTCCGCTGCTAAACCAGGCACAACGAAGGGTAACACCGGGCCCGATCTTTCCACCAATTTGGTCGTCGTTAATTCGATGGACAAGTATGTTGACCTCAAGTGGTCCCCCCCTGCCTCCACAGCAGCTGTCACATGGGCAGTGCAGTATCGTCCGACTCAGCGCTGGGAAGTGGAAGGCGTGGAAGCCGCCTCTGGAGGTATGGCTGACCTAGACCTCGCTGGCGAGTGGTTTGACACCTCCATCAAGTCGTACCTCGTGATTGGTCCCACAAAAGACGGGTTCAAGGGCCTCCTGCTGACCCAGAACGCAACAGTCAGCGACTTGCGGATCGGGGAGCCGCTGTTCTACACCACTCGCATAGAAACATTCCAAGGAGCAGCGTATGGCTTTCAGTGGCTGGCCTCTTCCGCTAAGCAGGCTCTTGGTGGCCATCGACTCTCTGTCGTTGACAAAGACACTCTGATTGTCTACAAGGGTGACTCTTTGCACGGGGGAACGAACATTACAACACTTTACAGGGCAGGCTTTGCGGGTCACTCCAGTCAGAGTGGAGTCTCGGGTCTGCCGATCAACAGTACAAACTTCGACTGGGAACACCTCCCCTCTCCCCTGAATAGCATTGTCAATCCTTATGGCAGTGATGGCAAGGTGCGTAACTGTGCCGTGCACAGGCAAGCTACCAACTCTGCAGCACAGACTGGCAAAGCAGCCAACTTTGCCTTCGACAATGGACTCAGCACCAACGCCTTCTGTGCCAGTGCCTCTGAAGCAGCACCGTATCTGGAAGTTGATCTCGAGGAGAACACAGTCATCAATAAAGTAGTTGTCGTGTGGGGTGAGGCTCACGCTACCCGATGCGCTTCCGGCAAGATCGTTGTTGATGGGGCAGACGCCCATTCGTTCACCGTCAGCGCTAACGCCAGCTCGAGCGTGTTTACGTTCTCAAGCTCGAAGACTGGACGCAGGGTGAAGTTGAGCTGTGCCACTGTCGAAGGTAGCACTGGCATGTGCATCCGTGAGATGATGGCCTTCGGGCCAGACTGCTCGATTGCACAGAGGTCCTTCCGCCGTGAGAATGGGCGGGAGTACGTGGGCACAAAACATGAAGTGACGTTGCCACCGGGCATCTCCAACGCGCAAGGGGTAGAGCAATGCAAGCAGCGGTGTCTGGACACTCCGTGGTGCGCAGCGTTTTCGAGGCCAACAGAAAAGGCAGAGCAGTACTTTTGCTCTGTGGCTGCAAGCAGAGATATTGTGAAATACTACTACAACGGCGAAGACATTACACCGAAAGATTACCAGGCAGATGGCTCCACCACGAGAGGACGCAGACACATCCTGAAAGTCAGGTCCATGCCCAACGCAGTACTGGGTATCATGGCAAAATCTGATATCGAACAGAGGGGCTCCTACGCTGCCAATCAAGGTCTCGCTCATGACTGCATGACTGCATTTTGTGTCGATGGTTCAGGCAAGACCCTACTAACCACTGTCAGCGAAGACAAAGACAACAACCCATGGAAGGCTATGGGATGGTGTGAACAGCCTGATATTACCAAGCAAAGTTATTCTAATGAATGTGACCCATCCTGTCTTACTAAGGCGTGCTCCGCTGCGAAAAGCAATACTCTTCAAGAAGCAGTTGGGGTTCATTGGTACCTCGACACTTATGACGATGGACTGTGGGGCAAGCCAGCGACTGATGTGAATGTTTATGGGAACAAACGCGGCCAATGTAGAGCGTACGGTGCTCTTGGCGAAGGCGTTTGGTTCGGTTCTTTCAGTGGAAGCTATCACAAGACCAATTCCAATTACAAGAGGATAGATCGGTTCAAGATCGATGGGGTCATTCAGCCGCAGTTTACGCACACAGTATACCGCGTGCCACTTCATGCCGACATCAAACCCATTACCGAAGGCGTCGCGGATGTTGCGACTGCACCGAAGCTGATGAATTCCTACAGCACGGACTACAAAGATTTACAAACCGCTACCTACAACCCGTCTACTTGCTACCTGCATGAAGTAGCATCGTCTGATACAACTCCATTGACATCCCATCATGCAATGGATACGTGGGTGGTCACTACCGCTCCAAAGGCTGACCAAAAGCCAGTCTCAGTCGAAGATCCTGTGTCTCCGTTCGTTCGCCTTGAAACCTCTGATGCTACAGCCGCTATGCGTGTACCGCACCTGATGCCTGCTACCCAGTACGACTTCCGCGTCGCAGGCATCAGTGCTGCTGGCGAGATGGGCCCGTACACCAACATTGCCCTTGGCTACACTCTGGGTAAAGCTGGTCCAGGGGCCCCGCAGAACCTTAAGGCGCTTGCTTCGACAAGCACCACGATATCTTTGCTCTGGGCATACCCTCGCTATGACCGCGGCGACGCTGTAACCCAGTATATGGCGAGAGCACGGGTGATGGGGAGCCAAGGCGCGTGGATAGTGTTGTACACGAAGTCCTCTTCACCATCATACGATTTCCCTGGCTTGATTCCAAGCACAGAGTACGAGCTCCAGGTCGCAGCCGTTAATGTGTGGGGGCGTGGCCGATTCTGCCCGCTTTCAGCTGTTTACACTACAAAGGGCATCGCTGTACCGGACGCACCCAACCCTGTTGTAGCCACGACCGCCGATATCACTCAGTCCGACATCCCTACAACGTGGACTGCCCCAAATGACAACGGCTCCCCAATCATTCAGTATGACGTGCAGTATCAACCTGCTGGGCCTGGCAGTCCGTTAGATCTGAAAATTACCAAGATCACAGACCAATCGGCAACGTTACAGTGGACAGAGCCAATTGACAACGGCTCGCCCATCACCGAGTACATCATTCAGTACGCCCCAACGGCGAATGCTGAGGTGGATTCCGTCACCAGTTCACGCTTCCCAACCACTACTGCCACCGTCCTCGCACTTGCAACGGGCACGGAGTATGACTTCATGGTGTGCGCCACCAATGCTTTGACAAACAAGGTTCAAGGTGCCCACGCCTGCTCCAGTGGCAAGGCCTCGGTCACCGGCACCACGCTAGGGACTCAGCACAACGGAAATTTGCCAACTATATCTACCACACAGGCATCAATGGCATCCATTTTCTCCGGAAACGTGTTGGAGAGAGATGGTCCCGCCAAAGCAATAAAGTTATCTTTCAGCGGTGGTGATGTGGGTACGAAGACTGTCGACGGGGAAAGTGTCACTGGGTACTACAGTATACGCTACAAGATGACTGCCGGCACTGCCCGCGAGGAGTGGGTGGAGGTCGATACTATGTCCAACACTGCGAACTACATCGTCCGTGGCCTTGCCTCCGCGACTCAGTACGACTTCCAAGTTCGTGCATGGAATGCTGAGGAAGGTGCATCCGTATGGTCGCCCACCAAGGCCGACACGACGGAAGGCGATCCTGGACCCGGAGCCCCAATTGCCTTGAGGGTGACTGTAGTGAGCACCGACACTGTGGCTCTGCAATGGACAGCAGCAGACTCTAACGGTAGCCCTGTGACAGACTACCACGTGCAGTACAGACCCATCGTAAACGGTGGAACCTTCTCCTTGCTATCTACAGGCAGCAACAACACTCACTTTACTGTCGCACACCTATCAAGTGCGACACCCTACGATTTTGTTGTGCGCGCCCAGAACGCCAAGGGCATAGGCACCTTCTCGAGCCCCACTCGGCGTGGCACCACCATCGGTGTTGCGGGACCGGAGGCCCCGCCCTCTCTCACTGTTGTTTCCTGCGGCGTCACGTTCTGTGACCTTGAATGGCCTGATGTGCAGGGAAGAGAGGAATTTCTGATGCGATACGAGAAAGCGAAGACTGGTGTGAACCAGTGGGGTCTGTCAGATTACCTTCGCATTGCCACAAATGCAACAAGGGTTGGACAGCTGACGAGTGGCACTAAGTTTAATTTTCAAGTTGCTCCTATCGACACTGTTGGCAACATCGGTAGCTTTGGCCCCATTCGCACTGGTACCACAACTTCGTCTGTTGGACCAACGACCGTCGAGCCTCAATATGTGTGCAAAGCAGGATACTGCAACGAAGCGCAGGGAGATCGAAAGCTGCATATACGACGCTGGTTCAATGTGAAGTACGGCCATAACCCCGATATCAAGACTCGCTTCGAAAAAGATAAAATCTTTACCTTCGGGGACGAGGCTGACGGGGACGCCATGTCGATTTCTATCCCCTGGAAGAATCGTGAACCAGACGAAGATTTCATATTTTCCACGGAGGACCTGACCGCCGATCATGGAGGGTTAGGCAAAGGCTGGTGCAGGCCAAGGACGACGATCATGGAGGGTTGCGGCGACTACAAAGCGAATTTCGGTGCCAGTCACGAGCTATTCATGGTCAAGATCCCCTTCCCGTCGTGTGGACAAGCAGGCAATTATGACACCATTGAGGTAGGGGGCACTTCGCACTGGTATATCGATGCTTCTTGGTTCTATGTTGTCGACAAGAAAGGGCTGCACCATGCTGGCTCAGTTGTAAATTACGGCACCACACCGAAGGTGACTCTTAACAAGGCTGATGCATTTGGCGGAAAAGATGGTAAGCCCCGATACTTCTACGGTGTAGTTTACAACAACGACTATAACGGGGCGTGGTCTGACTGGATGTTCCAGTGGACGCTACCCGAAGCTACGCCACTAACTATGAATATTCCTTTCGCCCTGTTCAATTCTCCCGGCCAACAATTCACGCCACCGTACGGAGCAGAGGGCGAAAAATTCCAGATCGACACAGAAGTGACCTTCAACATGAACCCTTTCAAAGCAAACTGCCCTGTAAACCTACGCGACCAGTGTTACACTCACACTGGGCATACAGGATTTAGGGCTGGCCTGAAAGTGGGCAGTACACTGGACGGCAACGATATGAGTATCTCTGCAACAGACAAGCGCTCTCAGTATGGTGTGAACTACCCGATGCATGTGGTGAGCATGGCCAAAGCCAGTGATGGGACGAACATGAAGTGGGTTTACGACAAAGGGGAAGTGTATCCTGGATTGCATGACATCGATGCATGCATCACACGATCCGACTTTTTCCTTATGGTCAAGAAGGAGTACACCAATGCGATCTATCTCGAGTGGGCAACGATGACATCGACCACACGATACTTGATCCAACACAAGGTCGCAGGTTCTACCGATGCGTGGTCTGTCTTTGACACGGATGAACATGTTCAGTCCGCCACGATTCGTGGGCTATCATCATCCACCTTGTACGACTTCCGCATCGCAGCAGTTGACACGAGTGGCAGAATCGGCCCTTACACGTTCCCCGCCGTTCCAGGCCAAACTACTGGTTTCGTGGGACCCATGATACCAACGAATCTACAAGTGGTCGCTACCACCAACAGCACGGCCTCTCTCACTTGGGTGATGCCCGCAGACAACGGCGCTGATGTGCTAGAATTTGCCATACACTACAGAGAGCCCGCTACAGGATCGATGGAATGGTCGTCTGTACGCACAGCAAGCCCTGGTCTCTACGTGGACGTGTACCATTTGTCGGCCCTGACGGAGTATGAGTTCAAAGTTGCTGGCGTGAACAACAACGGTGTCGGGAAGTGGAGCTCTGCTGCTCGTGGCACGACCACGGGGGTCACGGGCAAGGTTCCGAACAAGCCAGTTCTAAGTGCAGCCAATTCCAACGACCAGACTTCTGACAGCTCGTTCAAGCTTAGATGGGGTACAGTCACGGATAACGGCGCTACGATCACGAGGTATTCAGTTAAGTATCGCCCTGCAAAAACTTCAGATCACTGGACCGTCGTCACCGATGAGGTCATAGGTACCGACGACAATTCTTTCATTGTGCATAACCTGGCGTCGGGCCAGAAGTACGATTTCCATGTTGCCGCGATTAACGCCTGGGGGCGCGGCCCGTACAGTGATCCTTATCTTGTCGCTGATAGTTATATAACCAGCGGCGATGCTTTATCGAATTCTCAGGTAATCGATGTCGACGTGACGCAAGAAACAGAATCCACTCTCTACGTCAGTTGGAGTCCCGTGATGAATGCGGACTATTATACTGTGAGCTACCGCCCGCGCTTCAGCACCGAAGCCATCAGCTCGCCGGTTTCCGTAGATTCGTTCCTCACCCTGAAAACTCTGGCATCGGCAACAGAGTACGAAATAACGGTTTCCACAGGGGCGTCGAGCGGTTCAGGTATTATTAGCAGTCTGGTCATCGGCCGCACCACCGGAAAACCTGGTCCCACCGAACCGTTGGCACTGGCTGTCACGGGCACAGCCGACACAACCGCCACTATAACATTTGAACCCGTGGCGGATGCCACGAAAGGGTATGCAGTTCGGTACAAGCTCCAAGAAGGCGCGAACTCGTGGGTCGTCAAAATGGACCCTGAAACAAATGTGACCTTGACTGGTCTGTCCACGAAAACCAAGTACGAATTCCAAGTGGCTGCTCATGGCAACAACGGGATCGGGCTGTTCTCTCCAAGTGTGCGCGGCGAGACCACTGGCACCGTTGCGCCCGCTGCCCCCACAAAAATGTGGGTGACTGGTAAAGATACAGATTCGATTGCACTTGAGTGGACTGATGCCACTTGGGTCGCACCTGTTGAATACAGTGTCAAGTACAGACTTCATGGGAGTGTCGATGACTGGAGTGAGTTCACGACAGATGGGGCCATCAACGGTGCAGGCATATCGAGCGGTAGAATCCCCACCCGGGTCTCCGTGTCCGACCTTGCCTCGGCCACCACGTACGAATTCACAGTGGCTCCTCGCACTACTACCGCAACCGGTCTCTACACGACCCCTCCAACAGTCGCTAGGACTAAGGGTCTGGTTGGGGCAGCTGCCATAGTTGACTTAGCTGTTGACTTAACGACGCTGCATACAGCCACTCTCTCGTGGACCAAGCCAGCGGGAGGTTTTGGAGGAGAGCCCTCGGACTATCAGATTGCATACAAGTACAAGCTCGGCACGGAGTGGTCGACCATGAAGACTGGCATGACCACTACTTCATTTACGGTGCCGCTGCTCGAATCTACAACAGACTACCAGTTCGTCGTCAGGGCAATCAACGGGTATGGACTAGCTATACGCAGCAACTACGCCGACGGCAAGACTGCTAGCGCCGCAGGTGATGTGCCTGACAAACCGAACGTACCCACTGGCACGACATGCGCGACCACTCATGCTGACTACAACTCGAATTGCCTGCGATTATCCTACACTACCCCCAACGACAATGGCCCACCCATTACCAGTTACACCGTAAAGCACCGCCCTGCGGGCACAGGCTCGCAGTGGATCTTCGAGAGTGGAGATGCCGGCACGTTTGATACGACAGCGTCAGCAATCACGACCACACATGACATCGGCGGCATGTCGCCCAGTACGAGGTACGAATTTCATGTTGCGGCAAGTAACGCCAATGGCATGGGCCCGTTCAGCGACTGCTCGATCGATGGCAATCAGCAGTTCACCACCGTTCCTACTTCCAGCACCTTCACTGGGGTGAACAGCAACTATCCAAATGCTGGCGGTGAAGGCAAGGATTTCATGCCCATGATGGCCAGATCTCCTAAGGTAGTGGGCACCGGCAACGATAATGTGCAACTCCAGTGGCAAGCGCCTGGTCTAGTCCGCCTGTGCACCACTTCCGCCAACTGCGAGATACCTAGCGTCAAGTACTACACTGTGAGATACCGTATCGCGAATACCGCAAAGCCGTGGGACACTTTCAAGACCGTTCGGAATATGGTGGCCATCCCCATGCTTGCGTCTGCCACCCAATACGAGTTCCAGGTGAGTGTGACGTCGACTCACAGCTCGACAGCCGCAGCTCTGGAGCCTAGGAGTGTATATAGCTTCCCTTTTTCCAAGGCGACGACCACTGGCGCGGATGGTCCTGGAGTCCCCATCGATCTCAGCGTTATCAATGTGGCAGTAAACTCCATCAACTTGACCTGGGTACCTCCTACAGATACGGGCACCGGCATAAATACTTACACCATTCGGTATCGACCGAAGGGTTTTGGTGTCAACTGGGGTCAAATTGATTTAACTGGTGTCACCGAAATTGCCATCATGCATCTGGCGTCCAAGACTAAGTATGAGTTCCAAGTGAGTGCAAAAGACAGCAACGGGCTGAGTAAATTCACCTCGTCGACTGAAGGTGAAACGCTGGGTACTGTTGTCACAAATGCCAAGCCAGCCAATTTGGATCTGATTGTCACGGCATCAGATATCGGCACTGTGAACTTGGCATGGAGACCTATTGCCTCTGTGGCTGAGTACGCCCTACAGTATAGAGTCGCTGACACGACAGAGGAATGGTCCACCGTGTTCATGAACCTTCCCATCGCTAAGTATGTCCGTGTCCATGCTGCTTATTACGGGGACTATCCCTGGTGCGCTGGTGGCGTCTGCGCAGGTGGCAACTACCTGCTGGCTGGTTTAGCGTCCAACACCGAGTACGAGTTCCGATACACGGGTCTCACGGAGGAAACTACACAGAAGCAAATCCAGCTTGGCATCTGGTCTACACCCCCTACTCTTGGCAAGACAGTGGGTAGACAGGCCTTCAAGGCGATCACAGGCTTGAAGGTCAATACCACGACTGTCACTACTGCGAAGCTGGTGTGGAGCGCCCCTCTGTCTGGAAGCGCGAAGATCGAGCAGTATGTCATCCGCTACCGCGACTCTCTCGATATGTGGCGCACCGACCAATGGAGCACGATGCGAACGGGTTCCACGGCCACGACCTTCATCGTGCCCAACCTCGACGAAACGACCAAGTACGACTTCCAGGTGGCAGTGCAGATGTCGGAGGGGCTTGGGCACTTCACCTACCCGCATGTGTCGGGGACAACTCTCAAGAGTAGTGCCATTCTACCAGGACCTCCAACAAACGCTTATTACTATACGAGATCCACCTCCTACATTTCGTTTTATATCACAAAACCAGTGGACACCGAACCTGCAGCCATCGTCAGCTATCCTATCAAGTACCGGCCTATGGGCAGTAACAGCGATTGGTACATTCTGAGCACCTCTGAGCCGGATGCTGGGATTTCGTATGAGACTTGTACAACAAATTGCCGAGTGAGACTGACAGATTTGGCTCCAATGACATATTATGAAATTTATGTTGCCGCAAGAACACATAACGGAACAAGCCCATGGTCGCGTGTTGGTCAATCTGCGAATTATTGGCAGACTAGCAATTTGTATACGGGAGGTACCATAGATTATGCACCCAGCCGTGTGCTTAACCTGGCCGCAGAGGAGACAACGACGCAGTCAGTGACGCTAACTTGGAAGCACGCGAAGCCTAACTACTATGGGATAAAAGACTACGAGATTCGTTACCGCAAGGCGCACAGCACCGATGCGTTTGAGACAAAACTTGTCTCACTGGCGACAAACAACGACATGCAGAGGGTGATGTGTGCAACTAGCAACGTTATACACACAACCTTTTGTGAGAAGCGCCCCCCTTTCACTTCGAACTACAACAGCTGGTACGACTGCGAATTCGAGAAAGACTGCGACGGCGATGGCATCCCAGATTTTATTCGCACCAAAATGTTCAAGGCAGACACTGCTGATGACCCGGATACAGATCCTGATGTAGACGGATCCACAGCGCTGTTCTTGTCGGGTACGTACACCAGCAATTGGTACAACCCGTCCTGCACTGTTCAAGGCACTGTGGGCCAAGCCCTAACTCATGTGGACCAAGTAAAAAATCAAGCCACTCTGAAGAACTGTAAGGCTGCTGCTCTGATGGCCACATCCATCTCTGGTCTGTTCCCTGGCACGATCTACGAGTTCCAAATCCGGGCCCGAACGACGACTGCTGAGTATGTCGCTGTGTACAGCTACCCTCCAACCATGGCCAAGACCCTTGGAACCACCAGTGGTGGTACCCCTGCAGGCCCACCGCAAATTGACGCTGGTGTTTCCAGCACTTGCCTCGAAAACAGTGCAAACTTCACTTGGTCTGACCCCTCTGGAACTGTGCCTGCTGCCTATATGTTGCGCTACCGAGTTCGCGAGTCCCAAAGTTTCAATGCCCCTCATGAGAGCATTTGGACCTACCAGGAGTTAGGCACGGCCACCAAAGCAACTGTGCCCGGATTGACAGCAAGTTCCAAGTACGAGTTCCAGGTTGCAGCTGCGAGTCTGGGGGGGATCAGCGATTACGTGGCTCTATCGCACTGTGATACAACAGGATCAGCTCCTTCTGCTCCACCAAGCGGAATCACCAACCTGCGCGTGACAGGACGTTCTTTAGAAGCGGTCGCCCTCTCGTGGGTGAATACTGGTACGTCTGTCAGTTACAAGGAAATGGTTGTCCAGTACAGGGAAGTCCGCTTCCCGGCTGCGCCAGCATTACCAAAAGCAATTATTGGTGAGACCGAGTTCAAGCCAGAGTGTGCGTGTGGTCACAATGACGCAGTGACTGTGCTGCGAGAGCCAGAGCCAGAGCCAGAGCCGGATGCTAACGCCCCAAACAAGCCACTAGATTGGAAACTCAAAGAGATGGACGGGGTGTGCAAGCTGTGCGATCCAGATTCGGAGCCAACATCGTACCCGACTGCTTTCCCCACGTACGCTCCGACTTTGACTTCTCTCGCTATGGTCACCGACACCGGATCTGCTTCATGGTACAATTGGCTTCCTGGTATGACACATACCTCCACTTCGACGGCCAAGGCAGTCGTTCACAACCTCGCTGCCGGTGTTGAGTATGAATTCCGTGTCGCTCCACGTGATTGGACGACGAAGGCACTCGGCCACTTTTGTAGCCCTGTAATGGCAACTACACTGGGCACGTCGACCGGAACTGAGGCTTTTGGGCTCCAAGTGGCAAGCACCACATTCAGCACTATTTCCTTGCAGTGGAACCAACCAAAGGAGGTACTCGGCGCGATCATCAACTACCGTATCGACTATCGCAAGGCGTTCGACATGGACTGGCACTCATACTACACTGGAGATGACTCTGTCGTTTCTTTGGTGCCTCATCTAGAGGCTGACACCTCGTACATGTTCACTGTCACTGCAATGCTGTACATTGGGAACAGTAAAGTCTCGATCCAGGCCGCAGGCAGAACAGACAACGCACCGGGTACAGCGCATAATCAAACCATACCCGCCGCGCCCAAGAACCTGCAGTACCATGCTCGCACGCCGTACGATTTGAAGTGGAAGTGGACTGCGGCTGCTACCGGTGGATTGCCCATCACCAGCTACACAATCAAGTACCGTGGCCAGAACACCGGCACCGAGTGGACAGTGCTGTCCAATATCAAGATCCATTCCACGAGCACTCCAGCCAGTAGTGGAGCGGGCACCTGCACCACATGTGTGCATGCTCTCTTCCACACGGGCTCAGGTGAATACTTAGACGCCCACGTCCGTGCGTGCAACAAGGTCGGCTGCAGCCCGTACAGTCTACAGTCCATCACGCCTGTCACGCAGCACAGGCTTGGGAACTTGCAGGTCATGCCTAGTCGGGTCACCGATTTGCACGTGGTCGATACGCTCCAGTCACCGACTACCAGCAACAGAGTAGTGCTGTCGTGGTCACAGAGTATACCGAACTGGCTCGCGGCATTTGGCTATCGCGTGCAGTATCGCGAGGCCGGAACTGCAGACCCATTCCAATACAAAACAGTGAATCTGCCTATGCAGTCGTGCGACAAAGACCCATTACAGCTCTGTGACGCAACGAAAACCCGTGGCGGCACTGAGACGTACGAGTGTGAGCTCGACTTGGACTGCGACGGCGATGGTATTCAGGACGTCATCATCAGGCGGATCGATAGCTCTGCTGCTTCATACCCTGGACGAACATCAATGTGGCTCTCATCTGGGCGGAGTGTGTACTGGCGAGGGTATAACTCAAAGCAGGGCTGCGTAGCAAGAGGCTCCTACAGCCAAGCTCTTGACCACGCTGATCAGGTTGCGAACAGGGAAACTTACGCAAAGTGCGTGACCGCCCCTAAGGTGCAAACCACCATTTTCCCACTGGAGTCGGGCAAGAAGTACGAGTTTATGGTTGCACCAACTGTCAAAGGAGGGTCGTATACCGGCCCCGGGGGGGACGTGCATCAAGCCCAGTACAGTTTCCCTCCGGTCAAGGTTGCCATGAAGGGCAATGCTGTTGCCCACAAAGTTACCAGCAGTAATACTACGGCCTTTTTGCAGTCAATTCGCCTGTCATGGAATGTGTCGACCACTGCGACTGATATTGCTCACTACGTCATTCGCTACGGCGTCGCCGAAGTAGAATTGCTCTCAACTGGTGCAGCTTATCAAAACACCTGGGGCAAAGAGGTGTATCACCCGTACGCGGACAGAGACTACATTTCCACGCGGACGAATACCACTACCTTCACCGTCGGGTCGCTGCGCCATGACACCAAATATCTCTTCGAAGTCGCTGCCGTCACCACCGGTGGGGAGATGGGCAAATTCACCGCCCTCGACGAACGCAAAACCACCGGCGCTGCTACTACCACGACATGGTTTTATGACACTTCAAGCAAAGACTGGAGTGGTCATCCAGGCACTGGGCAGTGGGCGGATCCATTCGGCTCCCTTCGTGTCAGAAGTGCAGACGCAGAATCTGTCACCATGTACTCCGTGCCCCAAGTTGTGACTTACAACTCTGGCACCGCCAGGGCTGGCATGACCCAATATAGAGCAAAAGGCAGTTTGGATGAGTGGGATGAGATATTTGATTTACGACCTAGTGGCACCAGTACTGGTTGGGATAGTGGTGCTGGTGCGACTTACAGGGAGCCGAATGCAATCACACAGGGTATCGCAGCGGCAAACTACAAAGAGCTGAATACCATCGACCACTTGTCCTCCAACACAGAGTACGAGGTGCGCAGAGGCTCGTACAACTCCTTGAAAAGCAGTGACAGAGGGTACGGTCTGTTCTCAAGCCCTTCCGTACCAGTTCGGACTACAGGCGAGGCCGGACCGTCGGCGCCCTCGAGCCTTAGAGTCACTGGCACCACCAGCGACACGATATCTCTGTCTTGGAACGCCGCTACTGTGCCTGTACACGCACCTGTCTTACAGTATGTGCTCAGATACAGAGAGGCTGATGTGTCCAAGACGCTGTCCAGTTACGCCAAAACGAGCCATCACACTCCCACCGCCGCCACCTCATACACAGTCCCAAACTTGCGCCCGGAAACCGAGTACACGTTTGAGGTCGCCGCCATCAACGCCGTTGGGCAGGGGGGCTTCACTCCCACCCCGATTACTATGGCCAACTTCGGCAACCCGCCAGCTCCCGTGCTCGGCACGACTTCCAAAAATCCGGCAGCCGTAAGCAACGAAACTACCCCGGAGCCACCTTCTGTCCCTGGCCAACCTATGTATCAAACTTCAGCTACACCATCTTGGGTAAACCGGTTCCACAACGACATGACTATCAAATGGACTAGCCCGAGCACAGGTGGTAGTATCACCGCCTACAATGTCAAGTACCGCCGCCAGAGGACGAATCAGGACTGGACTTACATTCTCGGCACGTTTACATCAAGTTCCGTTGGCGGTACTACCAGCGACCTGAGTTGCACTACCTGCTATACCACTCTCCGCACGATGGGTGCCGAGAGGATAGAGCTGATGGTGTCGGCCAATAATATGTTTGGTATGGGCTCGTGGAGCGAGAGGGCGGACAAGAGCAATGACTGGACCGATATTCGTCCTGCAGGTTCGAATTTGAGGAGACTGGCGGATCGTGTGGAAGATTTACAGGTCACTGCCAGCTCTGCTGATTCAGTTTCCTTTAAATGGTCGCAAGCCAACCAGAAGTATTATGGTGTGTCTGGTTACAACTTAGTCTACCGGCCGATGGGAAGCACGGGTGAGTTCGATGTGCACCGCGTCAAACCTCCTGGTGGGCATAGGCAGTGCTCCGTTACAACGGTTTGTGACGCAGCCGACACCATGGCAGGATATTCAAAACCGACTACGAGCTGCCGTGTCGACCGTGACTGTGATGGCGATGGGGTCCCAGACATTGAATACACCAACTCACTTGACACTACGAAGCCTCATCGGCTGTACTTGTCCAGCTTAGCAGACGAATCCAACTCGTGCTCACAGCGTGGGCACGAAGCTGTTGAAAGTTCAGTCCGATACTACCAGGGAGAATCGATTCGTAGTCACTGCAAACCTGCGCCGAAGATGACAACCACTGTTGCTGGCCTACTTTCTGGTGTGGAGTATGAGTTCAAAGTCGCTGCATTTATCAGCCGTGCTGCTTCCACGTCTGACGGTTTCGACAGCGAGTTCAGTGAAATCGTCCGAGCTGTGACCACTGGACCGAAGCTGACAGCTAAGCCGACTCCGGTTTCGACAGTCTGTGACGAATACAACGAATGCATCCTCACATGGAACGCCCCCAGCGGTGTTAATGCCACCGGATACATGGTGCGCTACCGGAACACAGTCAGACCTCACATGACGACACATCAACCAGCTTGGACTACATTCACCGATGGCTCCGTCGAGACCAACCAAGTGGTACGCGAGCTAGGCGGTGATCGTCATGGTGACTACACGTACGAATTCCAGGTGGCTGCCATCACGGCCAGCGGCCAAGGCGAGTTTGTGAGCATGCCCAACGGCATTATCCAAACCTGCTCTTCTGGCGTTAGAGGACACACACAAAACTCTGCCCCTTACGCCTTGGAACAAACCACCCGTACGACAACGACAATCGGTTTCAAATGGTATGGAAGCACCATACAATATTACACGGTTCATTTCATGCAGTACCGACCTGCGGGCACCACGCGCCCGTGGAAACGATTTGTCATGTATCATGAGTCATTCCGACACACAGTTTTGCCCATGCTCGCTTCAAACACCGCGTACGAGGTGCGTGTGGCAGCGGCTGCATCGACCGAGGAAACCGCAAATACCGGGAATGGGCCGTATTCTGGTTCAATAACGGCTGCAACTTCTGGCGTGACTTTAGCTCCACCCACCAATGTACAGGTGACAGGAGGGACCAATAATTCCGTGTCTTTGAGCTGGACTGCACCATCCACAACCGATAGCCCCATCACCCACTACCTTGTGAGCTACAACGCGCGGTCCTCGAAGAGTAATGAGTGGGAGATCGCTGTGACCAGTGGAAGTGTAACGTCTCTCACTGTCAATTTTCTGCTACCCGATACCACCTACATGTTTGACGTGTCTGCTGTAACTGAAGCCAGTGCATCGATGACCAGCTACCCGCTGGCAGCTGGCAAGACTACTACACCTGGCGGCACTGTTCCGGGCCCACCGACAGCTGCAGTCCGCTGTACCAGTGGCGAATGCGCACATTGCACCACCAGCAATAAGATCAACCAGGGTGCAATCCACGTGCAATGGCAGAGGCCGTCCGAGACGGTGGACGGTGGTGTCCACATCACAGGTTACAATCTCAAGTATCGCATGCTGAGCGGTGGCTCGAGTTGGGTGCATCTGGCCAATGTTGCAGTCAAACAAACTACGAATAGCGGTAGCAGCTGGTCCGACAGCACAGCAAAGGACTGCGCCGGAGCAACCACCGCCTCAGCAAACCAATGCAAAGTCGTTTTGACAGGGCTTGGCTGGCAAGAATTAGTGGAGATTCAAGTTGCTGCAGTGAATCAACACGGTGCTGGTCCATACACTCCCATGGGACCTACAGCTAGCTACAAAGAAGTGTATGCTGGTGGTGGTGCGCAGGGTAGTTCGCCACTGCGTGTCGAGAAAATGATCGTCACCAAAAAGACAACAGGTTCAGTGGAGCTTGCTTGGGAACCGGCGCGGCATGACGAGGAAAATTTCAAGCAGTATGGCACCCACGGCTACACACTAAGGCACCGTGTTGCTGGCACCGGTGGGGCGTTCACTTATTCGACCGTCGCTCTTGCTGCCAAACAGTGTGACCTGGCAAATGGAGGCTACTGTAATCCGGCCAGCTATCACTGCCGCTTCGACCTGGATTGCGATGGTGACGGCACCCCAGACATTATCAGCCAACAATATGATAGCGTATACAGGGTATTCCTTTCTAGTACTCACCCTGGATGTGCGGAAAGTCAACTTGTCGACCTTGGAAAGTGCAAGCCTGCCCCTATGGTGAAACACAATATCACAGGGCTGAATGCTGACACCAGTTACGAGTTCCAGGTTGCTGCGAATGTCGATAACGCATACGAAGGCTACGACACTACACCTGGGAAGACAGCAAACAGCTTCACGCTAAGCTTCACCACGGCCACGACAGACGCGGAAGAGACTATTGCCACCCTGCCCTCTGGGACAGTGGACGTCAAGCTGCCATCTGTGGGGGCTCATACCGCTACCTCGTCCTCGCTGACCGTATCTTGGCTTGATGTACCGGCCACAGTCAACGATGGCACCAGTTATGGGGGTACAGCGTGCTCTGCGACAGTGGCATACGCTGCTTATCAGCATGATGGGACGCCTGGATTTGATTGGCGGAGACTTCCTCGTATAGGGGATATGAACCGCTTCCCTCAGATCAATAATTGGGATTATGGCATGATAACCATTGATTTAGATGGGGAGGATATGAAGCACATGCACTACTTCAAAGGCACCACAGTCCAACGTTACGTTGGCGACTACAACACCACCATCACTGATTATACACATGCAGGGAGTGGGCAGGCTTGGACCCATGGCGGTGAGTGGATTGGTCTTCACAGTGGAAACGATGGTTTCCTTTCCGATGGTGAGGTAGCATTTCACCCGTATTTCCATCCTCATTGGCCACGTTCTATCACCGTTCGCGGCGGATACGGTTGTACGCTGGCTATTGCAACCAACACGTACAGTTATACCGAGGCTAACACTGACAGTAAATTCGTTCACAAAGCGGGCTATTCGATCAAGCAGGACGATACAACTGGCGTGACGTACCACGATTCCAGACAAACTTCCTGGTCTGCTGCAAACACTGCCAAAAGACCCCAGTCCATCCGGCTTTACAAAGACCCCGCCTACACGGCTTCAGCTTACGGCACGACGGCTGCAGAGACGAATCCTTTCGTGAACCATAAGATTTTTTACCGTCCTGTATACCCAGGTGGCAACGGCGGCATCTGTGCAGGGAATGGGGCCATGTGCTACGACAAGACATATGGTGCCAACGGCTTCCCTAGCGGCTGCCCGTACAGGCACAGCTCTTATAGGAGGCTTGGCCTGCACCTGCAGGAAGACGTTCGTGGCGCGTGGAAGTCCGTGCAGACAAATTCGCCTGGTTCAAACCAATTCACAGTCGCAGGTCTCGCGTCCAGCACCTTCTACGAATTTCAGGTTGTCGTCGTCACCAAAGACGGGGACAGTGTACCTAGTGCAATCACTAAACCGATGCAAACGAAATCTGCTGGGGGGAGGGCCTCCATTGGCTGTCTATTCTCTCCACAAACGATCGTTGTAGACGAGAGTACTACGGGCTATGGACCTAATATCCCGGCGAACTTGAAATCCGATGCCGCAGACGCCACTGGCTCGACGCTTCTGGCAAAGTGGGAGGCTGCTGGTTTCCCACCATCACCTGATGGCTCTCCCACCATCGTCACGGGTCACACCGTGCAGGCCAGGCCTGTGTACAAGATGAGCGGAGACTCAAGGTTTCTCGGTTCGCCCGGTTACCGCGATGAGATCCGTGACATTTATGGGCCCTGGAATGACTACGCTGCGCCTGCTGACGTCACATCACTGATCATCACTGGCCTTCAGGCTTCGACGCCCTACGAGCTCAGGGTTCGCACCCATGGCACGTATTCCTCCGGGACTGCTACAGCTTCTGTGTGGTCTGACAGTATCGGACCCGTGAGGACATTTGGAAACAAGGACCATCTCTTTGAGTCGAGAGCCAGGGGTGCTGATTTGTTCTTCGACGACGACTGGGCTGGCATGCACACGCAAGACAAAATTGGAAAGGAGGCTCCACCCTCTAGACCATTAGTGATGCGCATGCAAGAACGAAGTTCATTCGGCATTGATTTAGATTGGGACCTTGGGCCGACCTTGAACCCGGTGTCGAGGCACACGCTCGGTTACAGGCAGATGTTCCTCCTCGAAGGAGAGTCCGATGGACGCGTGAAGGGCCCTTTCAGTCGCGTGCAGTACAATCCCTACCCCCTAACAAGCATCTACACCCCTTGGAAATTCGAGGAACTTGGTTCCTTACAAAACACTTACGCGTCCATCATGAAGATGCAGGGGAATTCCTGGTATGATTTCAAGGTGAGGGATGGAAACGAAAACGGCTTCGGCCCTTGGACTGGCGCACCCAAATGCGGTGACTGGGTCGAAGTTTTCGATGAAGAAGTCGGCAAAACTGGTCCCTGCGAAATTCATTCGAATTTAGCTGGTTGCTCTACCGGAACCTACGATAACAAGAACGTGCGCAATTTCAAAGCGCCCAAAGACTCAAGTGGTGACGATACAATACCATTCCTAGACAAAGGTGGCTACGAAGTCAAGATTGAATGGGGCAACTTGCGCCAGTACTGGGTCACTTTTCGAGTTCCCCAGCTTTCGAACATCTTTGCACAGGACAATCCACGTGATCTGACAGTGACCAATGTGCAACAGAGTCAAAATTTTGGCCAGGGCTTCTTGAACGGTAAAGATGCATCTTTCTGCCATGCTTGCAAGGATGGTGAGATGGCGTACGGCGAATCTTGCTGGGGACTTACCCCTATCAGCGATAGATCGTATCGAGACTGTGGCTGCAACAATCACAACTTCCTTGGTCGTGGTGTTTTTTACGGCGGTGCCAATGTGAAACCAAGCGATGGCGATTGGCAGGAGAGGGACGAGGACAATATGCTCAAGCAGTGCAGAGCATACGGAGGCGGCTTCGCCGGGCAAAAGAGCCACTACCAGCACAAGGGCGGCGTTGCTTCCGTCGGCATGACCGTGTCTGTGCGCACGTGCTCAAACCCCGACGTGACCTCACCTCAGAAGCACCTGTGGAAAACCTTCGACAGCCGGCGTACTGCACCCATGTCATTTGAATCTACAGCAACGACTTCGACTACCGTGGACCTAAAGTGGACCCCACTGATGACGGCAGACCCTACAACGACGGACGGCAAAATGCTAATTGACCACGAAGTGCAATACCGCACCTACACGCTGCCCTCGGGGAAGGGCGTCAATGGTGAACTCCTGCCTGGATATGGTTCGTGGCAGACATGGAAAACATTCTCCGAAAGAGGCACGACAACCGTGTTCATGCTGGAGCCAGGCACCACCTACCAGTTCAAAGTAGCCTCAGTCAATCAGGACAGAGTGCGTGGCTTCTTCACTGAGCCTATCATCGCCACTACTACACCCGGTTCTGGCAATGGGGCTCCTTCTGCGCCGAGCGGGCTCGTGCTGAGCGCCCCCACCGATTCTTCGATGCACCTCGACTGGCCAGCGGCACCAGACAATGGCAACGCAATCACGGACCACAGCATCCTGTACCGCGAAGTGTTCAAGCATGAGCATAAAGGAATGGACCTGGATCCTCTCAAGGTGCTGCTCACGGATGCTTACGGGCGCTGGAAGGGAGTCGACACGGGTTCATCCGCTACGAATCATACAGTGCTTGGACTCAAACACAGCACCTTGTACCAATTCAAAATTGCAGCAAAGAACTCTGTGGGGCAGGGGCTTTACAGTGGCAAGCAGCAGGAGTACACGACTGGGCAAGCCTATAAGATCGACGACGGCGCTCCTGGTCCACCCATTGATCTCAAGGTGGCAAAGCGCACCTACGACGATATTTCGCTGGCGTGGACGGTTCCTGTTACCGACGGTGGCTCACCAATCACTGGCTACAAGATTGGTGTCCGCCCCGCGGGCTCCAGTGCAGGCACTTCGTTTGAGATTGTCGACACGAACAGCACAGAGCTCAAGTTCACTACCACTACCATGAAGTCTGGTAAAGAGTTCGAATTCCTGGCTTTCGCATACAATGCCAGGGGATCTGGCTATCCGTCCAACAAGGTGTCCACTGAGACGCTTAGCGTGGCTGCTCCGGACAAGATCACAAAGGAAGTCAGTAAAGGGCTGCTCTTAATTGCGTCGCAGTCTTCGTTGGACGTTGCGGTCAAGGTGACGACTGAGACGCGGTCTACTGTGGCACTTCGCTGGATCGGCCCCAATGACAACGGCGCACCAATCTTTGATCATGCCATCATTTATCGAAAGGCAGGGGATCTATACAAGAAGGATGCCTGGACTGAAGTGAACACAGGCGAAATTACACTTGGATTCGGTGACTACCAGTTCACAGTCACCAAGTTGGACTCGGGCACAACGTATGACTTCAAGGTCGCTGCTATCAATGACGAAGGATATGCCCCATTCAGTGACCTAGTGCAGGGTACCACCCTTGGTGCAGCCATTGCCCGTCCGCCTTCCGTACTTGCTGACTGGCAGCGGGTCCCTGTTCTCGACTCGAGAGCCACCGGGTTCAAACTGGAACAGCTGCAGCCCGAGACGCTGTACAACATCATGGTCGCTGCGAGCAATGCGAACGGCAAGGGTCCATGGAGCAACCAAACTTTAACAGAGGTGCAGCTGACAGAAGGCACAAGCTTCCCGTCGGTCCCACAACTTACTTTTGTCGGTAAACCCACTTCAAGCACCCTGGATATAAAATGGACAGCAAGCTCAGGAGAGGGAGGCGTGATCGTCAGTTACACCGTGTACTGGAGGCAAAAGGACACAACATACTGGAACAGCATTCGCACTGGCAGCCCAAAGACAGAGTTCGTATTACGTGGTTTGCAATCAACCACAGAATATATAGTGCAGGTAGCATCAGAGGTAGCCCCTCCGTGTGCATCAAACAACGATTGTGAGCTCCACACAGATAACCAACGCAGGACGTGCACAACGAGCTGGAATCCTCGGCCGACAAAAGACTATTGCTTTAACGACGCTAAGAAGCATAGTCAAGTGAGTTTCCCCACCAGGAATGGCACCACCCTTGGTGTCGTTGCACCACTAGCTCCTTTGACCATCCAAGCCATCAAGCGCTCCGTGTCTGCCATCGAGTTGGAGTGGACGCATGACCTGCCCTACACCCCTTCGAACTTCATGGTGCACTACCGTGAGCTGAATGGTAACTCGCAGGAGTGGACCAACACGCCTATGACACATACCGGTGACGCCAAGACTTTGGTGGTGCAGCATTTGCCATCCGCGACTACTTTCGAGTTTAAAGTGCAAGCAATCAAGGGATCCAACTATGGTCTTTTCAGCCCTATTACCAGAGCAACAACTTTGTCAGTGGAAGGGGGCAAGCCACCCGGCACTACTGTACCCTTCCTGCTTGAAGCAGTGTCTCATACTGCCCATTCGATTAACATTAAGTGGGATGCACACACCGGCAGCAAGGCTGACCCTGTAGCTGCAGATACAACGAGCCCATCAAGAATCAACAAGAAGTATCTGATCCGCTATCGTGTTGCTGGTGCGATGCACCCATGGACTTACGAAGCGGAGAGCTCCACTTCCTTCAATGCGGTTAACCTCGCCTCTGACACACCGTTTGAATTCGAAATGGCTGGATACAACCAATACGGTCTCGGTCCCTACAGCAACAGAGTCACGGACATGACAACTGGCCGCACGCAGGCGCTGAGCCCTGTTGCCATCCAGGATTTGAAGATTCTAAAGCCCAGTACCACAAAGGACACTATTAAGCTGCAATGGACAAAGATCCGTGACAGCTCTGCTGCAGCCGTTGCTGACTACTTGGTCTATTACCGCCCTGTGGCAGGTGATGGTAAGGGCGATTCCTCCAAGGCGCTTGTGTGGCAGACCGTATCTACCGTGAACAGTAAAAGCTGGACGAGTAAAATCCTTGCAAAAAGCACACTTGCAGCTTCGGAAGAATTTACTGATTTCGCCGAAAGTGCGAAGTATGTCAAAGCCTCCTCAGATAACAGCGGTGCGGCGAATGCTGCAGATGGCGATGACACAACCACAAGTTGGATATCTGACGCCAATGATGACGAATGGATTTCATTTGACCTAAGCTCTCTCCGCGAAGTGCGTGAAGTATCGGTGAAATGGGGGACTGACTACGCGAGTACGTACGCTATCCAAACCAGTCGTACTGGTGGCTACTGGATCACCGCAGCAGAGGTGGAAATCAGCGGTGCTGGGGTTGAGACAACAGTGTTGGCAGCTGATACACCAACTAGCAGGTACTGGCGCATCCTCTGCAAGGAGCGCAGTAATGCGGCCGCGGGCATTGTGATTTTGGAGGTGGATCTTAACAGCCCACCTGTATACACGTACCCCAAGAAAGCAGAGTCGTTCAGCCCCACTCTGGTGCCAAACACTGAGTATGAGTTCTTTGTTAAAGCAAGGCATTCTGCCTCAGATGGTGTCGGGCCGTGGTCCAACCGTGTAGTGGAGACGACCCTGCCGACAAATGATGGGAATAGCACCGTGCCAGCTCCCATCCTCGACCTCACTGTGCAGCTTGAAGAAGCCACATCGATCACAGTGTATTGGACAGAGCCGAAGCCCAACACGGCAGGTGACGATGCAGTGACTGCTGATAGCATCTACCGAAATTACGACCTGCAGTACGCCGAGGTGGGCAAGGGCCAACCGTTCCGCGCTGACCTCACGCACACGCATGCACAGTACATTGTACCAGACTGGCAAATGACCACAGCTACCATGCTTGACGGCTCCGTCCGTGTTATCGCACGAGTCACAGGATTGAAAGAATCGACAGGATACCAGTTCCAGGTGGCAGCTCACAATGATAATGGATGGAGCAAAATGCCCCTTGTTCCAACGCAAGGTCGCACCTTGACACCGGTCTTGAACCCCAGTACGGGCAACTCACTTTTCCCAGGCGTTGATGCCACTATCAAGGTATGTACCCAGCCCCCTAAGGGCATGTTCACGACTCAAGCGTGCGACTCTGGCATCAACAGCAATCCCCAAATTCTCGGTACAGATACCGTAATTGTGAACTGCGCGAGGCCACTTCCAGGTACCAAAGAAGCTCACGCCACCTACGCGAAGAAGGCATGCACCCGAGGCAGCTCGACCTCCTTGGGGAAAGACACCGTTATTGCGCCATGCACAGATGTGAAGAAGAGAACAGAAGTCGTCACGAAGGTCTGCATCGGAGGCAGCCCCATCGAACCTGGTTCCGACACTGTAATCCGAGACGCTGTTCTTCCCACTCCACAGGAATGGGTCAGTACTGTAGGATTCCCTGGCAACTGGAGTGCCTTGGGCGCAGACCCTACAATCAGCGCGTGCAGTGCGCTTACCACCGGAGCAGTACCTGCAAACAAGCTGGTCTTGGCGCTTTGCCTGCAAGGCGACGTTATCACGCTGGGTTCTGACACTGTCATTGGCGATCCCAGTGAACCAGCCGCGGGACAGTACGTTACAGTGCCGTTCGACGATAGCGCGAGTAAGGGCGACTTCGACACTCTCGGTGTGGATACTGTCATTGAGAACTGTACACTTCCTGAGTTCATCGGTGCCGGCCAGCAGTATATGAGCGCCAAGTGCGTTGCTGGTTCATCCAGCGCTGCGGGCAGTGACAGTAGTGTTGCCGATTGCAAACAGCCTGACCCCACTAAGCTCGAATATGTGTCGACAGCATGCCAGCAGGGCGACCCTGACACCATCGGCACGAACACTGTAATCGCCAACACGGACATCAATCCCGTCGACGGGACCGATTACATTGCCGCGCCCCTCAAGCAGGGTGATGCACTAAACGCAGGCGCAGATGCTGACGTGCAAAAATGTACACAGAACAGAAACCTTCACTACGTCGATACTGTGTGTGTTCTGGGTTCCGCCAACGGTACCACAAAGGGCACCGACACGGGTCTCAGGGAATGCACTATGCCTCTCGCTGGCGAGTTCGTGAGTGAGGCGTGCGTTCCTGGCAACGCTACCACCCCAGGCAAAGACACCGTACTCACTCCCTGCACCAACCCAGATATTGGATACTATGCCCAAGTCCCTTGCAAGGCTGGCGACCCCGAGACGGTTGGTGCTGACATGGTCCAAGCCAAGGCAGCCGTCCCCAAACCGTACGAGTATGTCATCCAGAAGCCCTTCGGCGGCGATGCTCAGACAGCTGGCAGCGATACTCAGGTCAAGAACTGTACCAAGCCCACCCTAGACGATGGTACCTACGTCAGTGTCCCGTGTTTGAACGGCAATCCTGATATTCTTGGCACGGACACGACCTTCGCTAATTGCAGTGTACCACCTGCAGGTAACTATGCCAGCGGCCCATGCATACAAGGCAAATTCAATGTGCAAGGCATGGATACGCCATCCAGTAATTGCTCGGAGCCAACAGGGTCCAACTGGGTGAAGGCTGTTTGTGTGCAGGGCGGAGCCGGAAAACTTGGCAAGGACACGACCCTAGTTGACGTCTCCTCGCCTCTGGCTTGGGAGTACATCCAGGGAGATTTCAAGCCGGGTTCATCTACTGAACCCGGAGCCGACGCTGCGAGGAGCAACTGCACCAAGCCCAACGATGGTCAGAAAGTTACCAAAATCTGCAAAGGTGGCAATGCGAAGCCGATGGTGCCTGGCACAGACACCACCATCGAGGACTGCCAGGGCCCTCCTTCGGGTGAGTACGTTGTGGCCTTCTGTAAACCGGGCGACCACGACACTCTTGGCGGTGAGACCCCAACAAAGAACTGCTCAGAGCCTTCGGGCAACCAGTTTGTGAAAACTGCTTGCATTTCCGGCGCTGCGGACAAGATTGGTGCGGACACTGATATCAGGACGCCCTCTGAACCGAAGGCAGGTCCTGATGGCCAGTACGCCACCTCTTTGCCCACCAAAGGCAGCTCCACCGTTGCTGGTACCGACACAGGTCTCGAGAATTGCACTAAACCTGCTGTTGGCCAGAAGACCACCGCTGCATGTAAACCTGGCACATCCTCTCAGCCAGGTACTGATACTATCATCGGACCATGCTCTGATCCGACGGCTGGTACTTACGTCTCTGGTCTCTGCGAGGTCGGATCGGCTAATTCTGGTAACGACGCTACTCTGGGCACGGACACCGACACCACACCTTGCAGCGAGCCTGCGGTGCACTCTGACGCCAACAAGGGCAGCAACAAGATTGTCAAAACCCTCTGTGTTCCTGGTGACAAAACCACTAAAGGTGCAGACACAGAATTCGAAACTGCCACGGAGCCCAAGGATGGCTCGTCCCCTGCCCAGTTGCCAAAGGAATTCACAGTGACCCCCGCTGTGCCTGGTGACTTTGACGACAAGGGTGTGGACACCGTCATCCAGAAGGCCGAAAAGCCTAGTATCCGTCCGGTCACTGTGATGTACGAGGCTGAAATGAGCAACTACCCAGAGTACCTTGGAACAGATTGGGAAGTGCCTATCGGCAAGTACCCCGGCTACTCTGGAAACTACATCATTACCGGCACCTTCACTGTCTCCTCCACCACCTCCGGCTCTGTCTTCACCTACACGCTCAAGGGTCTTGAACCTAGCGCCACTGGCGGCTGGCATGTACATGAGGGTACTGACTGTACCACTCACGCTTGCGTTGGCGGCCACTACTACAACACTTCTGATCCTTGGACGCCTGTGAAGTGGACATCCGATGCTAATGGCGAGGCCAGTGGCACACTAGATTTCTCATCATCTTTTGCCTTGCCTGTGGATAAGCACGCCATCGTAATTGATCTTTTAGACGGCACTCGGGCTGGTATGGGCAGCATCGATCTTGTCGGCCCTACCGGCACGTTTGAAATCACCACTCCGAAGCGGCCAGCATCCGGAGCGCAAGGGCATGCTTTCCTTTGGAAGCTCAAGGGTCTTAAACCCAGCGCCACTGGCGGCTGGCATGTGCACGAGGGCACTGACTGTACCACCCACGCCTGCGTCGGCGGCCACTACTACACCGGTGCAACTGATCCTTGGACTCCCGTGAAGTGGACTTCCGATGCCAATGGTGAGGCCAGTGGTGAATTGGACATGTCCACTTTTACGCTGCCTGTGGACAAGCATGCCATTGTCGTCCACAATCCTGACGGCACTCGTGGCGGCTTTGCTACCATAAACAAAGCCACGATGTCCTCTACGTTAGTGATTGGCTCTTACCCGGATTACACCAACGATGGAACTGCTGTAATTGGCAAGTACCCCGGCTACTCTGGAAACTACTCCATCACCGGCACTTTCAATGTCTCCTCCACCACCTCCGGCTCTGTCTTCACCTACACGCTCAAGGGTCTTGAACCTAGCGCCACTGGCGGCTGGCATGTACATGAGGGTACTGACTGTACCACCCACGCTTGTGTTGGCGGCCACTACTACACCAGTGCCACTGATCCTTGGACGCCTGTAAAGTGGACATCCGATGCTTATGGCGAGGCCAGTGGCACACTGGAATTCCCAACTTTCACGCTGCCTGTGGATAAGCACGCCATCGTGATTCACCTTTCAGATGGCACTCGGGCTGGTATGGGCAGCATCGACCTTACAGGTCACCTGGTTACTGGCGAGTACAAGGTCGTCAGTGGCCTCAGGTCTCTTCTCTTCACCTACACGCTCAAGGGTCTTGAACCCAGCGCCACTGGCGGCTGGCATGTACATGAGGGTACTGACTGTACCACCCACGCTTGTGTTGGCGGCCACTACTACGATGCCACTGCACCTGGTCCTAATTTGACTGCCACTGATCCTTGGACGCCTGTAAAGTGGACATCCGATGCTAATGGCGAGGCCAGTGGCACACTAGATTTCTCAACTTTCACGCTGCCTGTGGATAAGCACGCCATCGTGATTCACCTTTCAGATGGCACTCGAGCTGGTATGGGCAGCATCGACCTTGTCCCACCATCATGGGTGAGAGCAGAGATGGTTGAGGAACCAGCCGTTCCTGGCACTTCCGCTGCAACGGGCTCGGACACTATTATCGTCGACTGCACTGAGCCAACTCTTGTGTACACGTTCTCGAAACAGCATGTTTACACGACTACGAAATGCGTGTTTGGTGATCCGAATCAGAAGGGTGTTGACACAAAGCACACAAAGTGTACGGATACGGTAGTTGTGACTAAGAATGGTACATATGAAAATGTTCCAATTGCTGGGTCGGGCATTCGTGTGTCCACTGCCTGCGACAAGGGGACGGCCACAGAATTGGGCGCTGACACCAAATTTTCCGCGTGCACACAGCCTATTGCTGTGCTCGGTGAATATGCAAAGAGTATCTGTATTGAAGGTGCCCCAGACACCATCGGTACTGATACGGATGTAGATCCAAGCGCAAAACCAGAAGATCACCAGTGGGTTGAAGAGCCTGTGCAGTCCGGTTCTGCGACGACAGCTGGACGCGATGCCAAGATCTCGAATTGCTCAAAGCCTGCCTGTGATGATGCAGCCACGTGCCAGTACGTCACAGGCATGTGCAAGACTGGCTCGCCGTTGTCGACTGCTGAACCAAAGGGGGTTGACACCAAAATCGTTGCATGCACGCAACCCAAAGCCGACGAGTATGTCGTCAGCCCCTGCACTCCGGGCGCTGACGATGCACCTGGTATGGACACGCAGATCTCACAGTGCACTGTACCTGGCATCTCGCCAAACGCTGGCAAGTACACGACAGGACCTTGCGTCTCGGGTTCAGCGGTTGTTGCTGGGAGCGACACTGTGCTGACGGACTGCAGTCTACCAGATACAGACAAATTCATCAGAGATCCGTGTATTCTCGGTAACATTACAACAGTTGGTACCGATGCCACTTTCGATGAAGCTGCCGAAGGAGCTCAGGCCGAGACAGAAGTCTCACCAGGTGAAGCTTTGGGCGATACAGGGTTTGCCTTCGAGCAAGAAAACAACTTGTGTATGGCAAACGAGGTAGTGTGGACCACTGCCCACACAATGGACTACATAGCTGCCGTTTCGAAGGCGACGGGCATGCCGGTGGAGCAAGTCACAGTCATGTCCGCAGTACCTATCGACTGCAATGATCCTGAACAACAGGCCCCCGATACAACAGGTACAGCGGGCCGACGGTTGCGTGATGTAATGAGTTTGCGAACACGCCGTTTGGCTGCACCCACTAGTGTCCCCGGTATTGTAGCAAATTTCACGATTGTGGTAGACTCCGAAACGTCGAGTGCCATGGATCTGACGTGGACGGAACCAACTGGAGTTAAAGGCTCAACCCTCCAATCATACACTATCCAATACCGTGAGGTGGGTGGTGATGCCGACTGGGACATTGTGAAGACTGGTAGTGATTCAACAGAGCTGAAACTCGAAGGACTCTCACCCGTCACTCTCTACGAGACACGTATTGCTGCGACAAATGATATCGGGGACGGGTCATTCAACGACTACGCGAATCCAGAACGCAAGACCCGGGGGCAACAAGCACCAGATTCGGTCTCCTTCGATACCGCAGTACCTGTGACAACCACATCGTCGGTCACGCTTGTGTGGGTGGCACCAACTACCTGTGGTGGTGCCGCATGCGCGTCCACCATCACCCAGTACGCCATTCAGTATAGAAAGCAAGGCACGGGAGACCCGTGGGGTCAAGTAAAGACGGGCGCCACGTCCATTACCTTCGAGATACTGAACCTAGCTGCTGGAACAAAGTATGAATTCCGAGGCGCTGGCGAGAATGATGAAGGCCGTGGTAAGTACACTTCTTCAGCCAACCATAAAGTTGCCAGTACCAGTGCTGCCACATCAGCTATCCCAAGCATTCCTGGTGCCTTTGCTGTGATAAGAGGGGCGGAGCAATTCACGACATTAACTGTTCAGTGGACAAAATCAACCATCTCAGATAACTCAGCATTCACCTACACTGTTTCCTACAAGCGGGCTGGCAGTGTTGAGGCGTGGTCCGCGACTGCACCAATTAGCCATTATCAAAATGTGCACGAAATCACCGGACTGACCTCGGGTACTACTTACCAGCTGCGTGTACATGCAAGCAATGGAGCGAGCCCGCCTGAGAACTCCGAATCTTCTGCCATGTCATACGGGCGTACCAAAGGTATCGATCCACCCGGGAAAATGGCGTTGCTGGTCCCGGGGAAAATAACACAGACATCAATCCAAATGACGTGGACTGCACCATCTGACACAGGTGACGGACCGATCACGGAGTATGAAATCATGTACCGAGAAAAGGGAAGTACCGATCCAATCTGGCCGAAAATGCAGAGTGCATCGCCGTTTGCAACGCAGACAACAATTAGTGGACTTGAGGCCGGAAAAACATATGAGGTCCTGGCCAGAGCAAAGAATGAGCATTCCACCGATTTGAATGCTGCCCCATGGTCGGAAATCACAGAGGTGTCAACTGCAGCTGCCCCTCCCACGCCTGCTCCGCCAACCTCCGCTCCAACCCCATTCGACGCCACCAAAACAGGAAGCGGCTTTAAGATTATCCATCAAGTGGTGGTGGATTCTGAAGAGGAAGGGAACCGTGTGATGGCCAATATGACTGTTGCTGTGGAATCGAAAGCCTTCATTACACTCCTCGAAGACAATGCGATTGCTTTCAAGAATGGTACGGTTCAAGGTGTTCAGACTTTTGCCGCCATCGTGTATGCCCCAAAGAACGACAGATGTATGGTGGACATGGGACCGGGATGGAAGCCTATCGAATGCTGGGCAGCCGCCCTCTTCATCCTCTTCATCATACTTCTACTATGCTGTTGCTGCTTGTTTCTCTTTATGTGTTGTCGCCGTCGGGAAAAAGAAGAGAAGAAGAGGACTGTTGTGCCAATTGCCTCTCCTGAACCGACACCTGCACCTGCATCCACGCCTGCGCCTGCGCCTGCGCCTGCGCCTGCGCCAGTTATCACTGGTCCGCCAGTAATGGCCGTGAGAGCCACGCGCCAGTCGCCCATCGGTGCCCAGATGGTCGAGCTTGAACCCGTTGTCTTCGGTACTATCAATGGAGCATGTCCTCTCGTGACGTTCGATGTTGGTGCTCTAATCATTACCACATCTAGACAGATCCGTTTCTATGATGGTACTGCAATTATTATCGAAGAAGACATGGAGCTTGTAGCTCAGTTGTCCAAGGCTGTCTTTGCTCTCTATCAGGAAATTGACCGCCGAGGCTGGTACATGATTCAAATCCGAGTTGACGGACATATGCACCCAACTGATAACCCCAAGCACGGCGAATCACACAAGGTCCTGACGTATTACCGTGCCGCCGAAGTTTGCCGCAATATTTCTGCTGCTGGTACGCCTAGAAATTTCTTGCATCCGTACGGCTATGGTTCCAAGCGTGCAGCATCCAGGCCAATGTCTGATCCGGCAGCTGCTAGGCGCATTGAGTTCGCATTCTTGCCACATGAAGAAGTATCAGCAGCCGAACAGGGATGTCTGTCACAATGGAGACAGCTGCGCAGCACCCCTTCATTTGCGCAGTTTGTTGCCAACAACGGGCTGGATCGCTCTGGCGCTGGTTATGTGACGAATAGTAAAGCGAAGCACGCGGACTTCTTGGTTGCTAAAACGGACAAACCCCAGAAGATTCTGATGGTACTAACTTCCAATGACAAACTTGGAACAACTGGTAAACCAACTGGATGGTACTTACCCGAAGCAGCACATTCGTACAAAGCCTTCAACGACGCTAGTATTCAAATGGACTGGGCATCTCCGAAGGGCGGGTTGGCCCCCCTTGATGCCAGTTCAATTGAAGCCACCAAAGACGATGACTTCTGCCAGAAGTTTGCCACTGATCCCAAGCTGACCAAGCTCTGGAAGAAAACCAAGCCACTCGCTACTGTGCAGACCTCCGAATACGATGCTGTCTTCTATGTCGGTGGATTCGGCACCATGTGGGATTTCCCAGATGATGCAAACGTCCAGCGGGTAACACGAGAAATGTACGAACAGCGAGGTGTGGTCGCTGCAGTATGCCATGGCCCGTGTGCATTGGCGAACGTCAAACTTGCCAGCGGTGAGCTTTTGATGAAAGGTCATGCCTGCACGGCGTTTAGTAACGAAGAGGAAGATGCTGTAAATTGCCGCAAGATTGTGCCATTCACGTGTGAAGACAAGTTCACGGCGATTGGAGCGCAATTCCGCACGGTCGGAGCTTGGGGTTCAAATGTTATTGTTTGCGACGACGGCATCATCACTGGCCAGAATCCTGCTTCCGCAAGATTGACTGCAGACGAAGTAATCAAGGCCCTCGGCAAGAGCAAGAAGGAAAAAATCACCGACACCAATTTGTTCTGCCCACTCCCGCATGTGCTGTACGCACCCCTGAACTTTAATAGCCAAGCAACCGGACCAGACTCGCTTGCTGCTCAATGGCGTTCTCCAATTGACCCTGCTCAAACCCTGTCTGGATTTCAGCTCCGGATTCGCGCGCTTGATGCTGACGAAGCTGCGGCACATGGCGTAGCAGGTGGTACAGGAGGCGGAGAAGCGAGCATTTCTGGATTGCAACCAGCTACTGACTATGAAGTATGGGTACAGTCCCGCAACGCCGTGGGCGATCTAGTTGACAGCAGGCATATTATTGTGAGGACACAGCCAGCTCCTGTGACAGCGACTGCACCAGGCACGCCAAATGCACCCGTCATGAAGTCTGTGAGTCACACAGAGGTTCAAGTTGCATGGACGAAACCTGCTGAGAATGGAGCACGGATCGAGGCGTACCGTGTGCAGCACCGCGTCGTCACAGAGACAGTCTGGGTGGATGTACCGGCTGTAAATGATGCTGGCACACTTAACCTCACCATTTCTGGCCTTGAGCCAACCACGGAGTATGCCGCACGCGTCTGCGCCGTGAACTCTGTGGGTAAATCCAATTTCAGCCCAGAGGCCGTTGCAAAGACGGCGGAAGCTCCGGCTCTCACAGTTTTGGATATCCTTACGAAAATCAAGATTGCGATGGCAGAAGAACTTGGTGACAGCTGCCCTCGTGTTTCTATCGATGTTGAGAAAATGAAGATTGTGCTAGCCGAAGAAATCAATTTCAAGGGCGGCAAGGCAGACATTAAGGAAGAAGACTTGACGCTAATGGGGGAGTTGGAAAGAGTTGTTGTTGCACTTTACCAGATTTTGCAGAAGTTCAACTACGATATGTTCCATATCCGGTTCGATGGCCACGTGCATCCAACGGGCAAGGACATGCGCTGCCTCGTGATTTCGTACTTCCGTGCCGCTGAGGTCGTTCGTCGTATTCACGCCGCTGGTTGCCCTCGGGAGTTCTTGCACGCTTACGGCTACGGTCAGCGCATGCCAGTAACCGACGACAAGAAGAAGGCTGATTTGAACCGCCGTGTGGAGATTCGTTTCCTCAGGCACAATGAAGTTACTCCCATGAACAAAACCGCGGTTGACCTGTGGGAAGAAATCACACCGACACCCGAGTTCGATAAGTTTGTCACCGATTCTACTTTGATTGAAGGCCTGGGTTCAGACGGTGAAAACGACCTTCCGGAATACTTACCTTTCGGTGGAAAGGTGCCTGTGAAGAAAGAAGACCAGCCATTACCAGCTCCCACTGCTCCTGTGGCAGAAAACATCACTGAAGACTCGATCCCATTGACGTGGCAAGTAGCAGAAGATTCAAAGCCACATATTTCGAGTTACAGGCTGCGTTATCGTCTACTCGATGAGAAGGGCGATGCTGGTGCCGGTCCTTGGGAAGAGCAACCTTGCAGTGACCTTTCAACCACGCTTCCAAGCGCCCCGTCGAGTTACTATGAAGTATGTGCAATGGCTACTGCTGTGGCTGGCAGCGGCTGGAAGGACAGTGAATTCGGCCCAGTCAGTGTAGTTCGCCCACTGGAGCCAGCAGCACCGGAACCAGCTGCTCCAGTTCCTGCTGTTCCTGACGTGCCTGCTGTTCCTGAGGCAATTGGCATGAGCACCACTACCATCAAGGTCTCGTGGACAAGGCCCTCTGAGAACAACGACGCAATCACAGGCTACCGCTTACAACATCGACTGTTCTCCGCAACGGAGTGGCAGGATGCGGCTGCTGTCGAAGGTGCAGACACGCTCACTTCTGAAATCGCTGCGCTGCAGCCTTCGACGAAGTATGCAGCTCGTGTGTTGGCAAAAAGCTCTGCAGGCGAGTCGGCGTGGAGTGGAGAAGTTACTGCAACAACTCTGGACCCTGCACCTTTGAAACCGACCGCACCTGAGGTAGAGAGCTCAGTGTCGAACTCACCAACCTCAATTAATGTGACATGGACGCCCCCAGCTCCTGTGGGCGGTGTTGGTGTGACTGGCTATGAGTTGCAGTTCAGAAAATCTGGCACAACCACCTGGTCAGCAAATACGGCCATCGAAGGCGGCATTAAGTTGGACCATAAATTTACCAAGCTGGAACCCAACGTCGAGTACGAGTGGCGTGTGTGTGCTGTGAGTGCTGGAGGAATGTCTGAATTCAGCTCCATAGGTAAGGCGACGACCAACAAAACCGTAGCCCAAAAATTACACGAAGTAAAGATTGAACTCGACAACCAGCTTGGTAACACCTGCCCCGACGTGAGCATTGATGTTGAGAAAATGAAGATTGTGCTTTCTGACGAGATCAACTTCAAGGGCGGCAAAGCGGTAATCCAGCCCGATGACTTACCAATACAGGCACAGCTTGAGAAGACCATTGTCTCGCTGTACACTATTCTGATCGCGAAAGGCTACGATATGTTCCATATCCGGTTCGATGGCCACGTGCATCCAACGGGCAAGGACATGCGCTGCCTCGTGATTTCGTACTTCCGTGCCGCTGAGATTGTGCGTCGGGTGGTCAACGCTGGTTGCCCTCATGAGTTCTTGCATGCATACGGCTACGGTCAGCGCATGCCAGTGACCAGTGACAAGAAGAAGGCTGATATGAACCGCCGTGTGGAGATCAACTTCCTGGACCATCACCACATAGAGAGCATGGATGAGGACGCGCGAAAGCTGTGGAAGGAAATCACGCCAACAGAACAGTTTGACACGTTTGTCAAAGAACCTGCAAGCTTCGATCACCCGTACCACAAGGAGGTCTATGCCCCTCATGGATCTCATAAATAAGCCTGTAGGCCTGATCTAGAGGCCCCTACGCGTAGTACGTGTGCAGAGATGCACGAGGTTTACTTTCACATCTCAGAGATCAGTGTTATGTAAAACTCAGAGCGAGATGAACTATAACTTTTCATAATACGGCAGTAATATACACGTACACGTAGCAGG
>Ga0115100_10556242_pt1 | contig 38083 bp, 1 predicted proteins | sample MBTome_3_FD_89642 | JGI IMG/M metagenome (GOLD analysis project Ga0115100, IMG submission 89642) | Marine eukaryotic communities from Pacific Ocean to study complex ecological interactions - MBTS_2Apr14_M1_3um Metatranscriptome... | ecosystem: Environmental > Aquatic > Marine > Oceanic | place... | reverse complement strand
GTGAATAAAAAAAAAGGATAAAGTTCATGTTTGGCGTGCACGCTTTTTGAGCGGTGTTTTGTTGTTGTGAAATGGTAAAGGTGCCAAAAAAAAAAGAGAGAATGGCATAAGAAGAGAACGCAAATGATGCGTCCAAAGTCAGAAAAAAGAAATGAAATAATTGACAACAAGAACCAGCAAGCACGTAAGTAAGTGTCACTTGTTTGTGTGTGTGTGTGTGTGTGTGTGTGTGGCGATTGTCGGGGGAGAACCTCCCTGCCCCCCCCCCAAAAAAAACTAGCTAATGCAGGTTTTCCCCTCTGTTTGCCTAAGCTCCAAATTTCGTTGGGTCTGCACAAACATCGTGGCAGAACGAGCCTTCCAAGATTTTGCCATTCGTGCACTCAGTGCACGTGGTACCATCGGAGCAAGTCTTGCAGTCTGCAGAGCATTTGCGGCAGCGTCCGTTGGTTTCGTACCATCCATCGGGACATGCATCGGCGCACTCATATCCAAACTGAAGTTTGCCGGACGGGCACGTTCGGCAGTTGTCGCTATCGGGGCCAAAGCAGGAATCGCATTCAGAGTGGCAGCTAGAACAGCTTGATCCATCATAGAATTCTGCGACATTATCGTCGCAAGCATGGTAGCATTGACTTGCCACAGTCTGAAATACATACGGTCCCACGCAGCTGAGGGTGTCAGCAAGATCAGGGCCGGAGCAGGTTTTCCCAGAGTACTCGCAGTAGTCGCAGTGCCCGTCTGAAGCCTTGAAGCTTTGGTCTGGACACGATTGTTCGCATGTGTAGGACAACGTCAGAGCATACCCACTGCTACATACCGCGCACTTGCCGTCTATGCCGCACGTATCGCAGTTGTTCGGGCAGTCGGAACACGTCGTGTCGGCAGTAGCGGTGCACTTTGCAGACGCAAACTTTCCGGTACCACAGTCTGAAGTGCACGTTGTGCAAACTGCATTGTTGGATCCAGCACATATTGTAGACGCAAACTCTTCACCGCCACAGACATCACAGGCGTCAATTACGGCGTCACTCGACGTGCTGCAAGCTGACGAGGTGTATTCAAACCCGCTTTCTGCTTGACTGCACCCCTTGCAAACCCGATTTCGCACGCCGCAAGCAACGATTTCAAACTCGTTAGCTTCGCATGTGTCGCAGGTGGCGCACGTAATATCAGAGTCCTTGGTTCCGGTCGCAGTCATGTACTTGTCAGTTGCGCAACTGGTGCTGTGCTTCTCGCACACGGTATCAGCTGTTGAACTGCACGCTGTTTTGACGTACTCGTCGTCAGCGCAGACCTTACATGTTGAGCATTGTAGATCAGCACTTGCAGAACAATCGGCTGTTTTGAAACTGTTTGCAGGGCATGACGATGTGCACGCTGCACACTCTGTGTTCGAGAACCCAGTGCACGGACCTGCAATATACTCGCTAACGCCGCAATCTGAACAGGTTGCGCATGCGGCATCCGCAGTGTCCGTGCAGGCAGTGGTGTAATATTCGGTGCCCGAGCATGTTTTGCAACTTTCACAAACAGTGTCGGCGTCCTGCGAGCACGCCGTTTTCACCCAAGCGTTGTTGGCACATTTGGTGCATACGTGGCTGGTGGTCAGCGTGTAGTCAACAGCACCGTTTGCAGTGGAAGCAACGAGCCTCAAGCCCGACGGCACAACCTTTGAGTCATCGATGGCTTCGTCAAAGACCAGCATCAACTCACCTGTGTTCATGTTGAGATCAAAAGAACTTAGGGACGGTTCGTCCGTGTCCTCGACCAGCCCGCCGGACGTAACTTGGAGAGCGTTGGCGCCGTTGACAAGCGCAACGTTATTCTGAGGAAGCGTATCCTGCACGGCGCCAGCTTCGGCGGTCATCCACGTCTTTGCTTCCTCTGAGCCAATGAGGCGCACGGTGAGTTGGTTTGCATCAGCTTGAGTGAATTCAACTTCAAAGGATGTGCCATCTTCGGTGGAGACCTTGGTGCCTGCAGAAAGCGTATGCTGGTGGGCTGATTTGGCATCAGACGAAGTTTGAAGCGTAATCTTTGTAAAAGTGAACGAAGACAAAGTCATGGTTTCAGAAAATCCAATTACCAGGCGGCGAGTGTTCAGGTTCAATGTGAAACTGTCAATTGTGGGAGCGTGGCCGTCCGGCGTATGCGAAGTTGCTTGCTTGGCATCGGCCGGTGCAAGAATGGCAATTCCCGTTCCAGCCATGTCAGCCACAGCACCAGCCTCAAGGCTAACAAACGAATCACCAGTACCAGTAAGCAAGCCAGTCTCCTTCTTGAGTTTATCAAGATCCGTCTTGATCAGCTTCACGACAATTTGAAGGCCGTTTGCAGAGACCGTATCGCCACCCGTCAGCTCGTACGAGGTGGTAGGAACTGATGCCTTGTTGGAATGAACAGTGATTTTCTCCGGGACAAGGGAATCGGCTCGAATCGGCTCATTGAAGTTAAGCGTGACAGTGCCGTCATGCATGTTGACGGCGACGCCGCTCAATGCTGGAGGCGTGTTGTCTGGGTCGTTGTTGAGCGACGCTTTCCCGTTGGCAGCATCAATTGCAACCACCTTGTTTCCTGCAATATCAGTGATTGCGTCCTCCGTGATCACGATGATAGTCTTTGCTTTAGTTGTTCCGAGATTTTCAAACGCTTTAATGGCGTTCAAATCATCACCCGAAAACTTAATTCTGATTTCATAACCGTTGGCAATTCCTTGATCAACTGCACTGCCGGACACACCGGACGACAACACTTTCTTTTCGGAAGCCGTCGCACCAACTTCGTTTTGCAATGTGATTTCGCCAACTTTGAGGCTCGAGGCGAGAGCAGGCTCTGAAAAGGTCAGAGTCATTTTTCCTGCGTTCAAGTCGAATGTAAACTTAACGAGTTCGATATCCGTGGTGTCTTTGGTCATCGGCTGCGTCGCATCAACAGGGTCTGAAGCGGCAACTGCAGTGCTTGATTTGCTGTTCATATCTAGAACAAGGCCTTCATCTGCACTCATGGCAGAATCAACGTCCGCAGATGCCAGGCCATCTTGCAACTTAAGGGCGTCAACGTCGTCGTCGTCAAGGGTGAAAGAGGCGACAGTGCTTGGCGTGGCAGAGTCAAGGACGCCGGCTGTAAGCCGTAAAGTTGGCGTCGCAGCATTTGTCGGCTGAACGACCAGCTTTCGGAAATTGATATTTGCAATATCAACAGTTTCGCTAAATGTGATGGTTGCTTTGTTAGCATTCATATCAAGAGTGAACGCCGTCACGGTAGGTGCAGTGTTGTCCTCAAAGTGGTTTGCAACATTCTTTGCAGCTCCAGTCGTGATTTCTGTAACCTTCTTTGCTGCGGTGTCGGCGGCAGCATTCACGGACACCACCAAATACGTGTTGGATTTTTCAGTTGCCAAAGTTTTAACTGCGGCAATTGCATCAAAGCTAGCTTTGGTCATTTTGGCGGTCACCTCGGTTTGTAAATCGTTCCACGTCACATCTGAGCTTGCAGCTTCTTCAAAAGTAATTGGTGCAGCGTCACTGCCGTCGATAGTGTTTTGCACTTTCATCTCAGCGAGCTTGAACGAAGTTTTAACAATCGATTCATCAAACGTGATGATGATTTTTTGAGTATCCATATTGAAGTCAAAGTTGAGCACTTTCGGGTCGGTGGTGTCAGCTGTCACACCGGTAGCCTCTTTCGCCGACAAACGAGCAATGGCGTCAACTTGAGTGCCAGACGCATCGGTAATCATCAACGGGCCAAAGTAGATAAATGTGTCACAGTCAGTGTTGGTCTTGGTTGTCCCAAGGCCATCTGTCAGCTTGATGCCGTTGAGATCGTCATCTGTGAGCGCAACAACAATTTCAAAGGCACCTGCTGCTGGATCTGTAGTCCCTGTTCCTCCGGTCAGCTTGAAGTTGATAGAATCGTCATTGGATTTCGAGGAGAGGGTAATTTCAGACGGCTTCAACGCGCTCTTAAGAACAACATCGTTGAAGGTAAGGTGCAGTTTACCAGTGTTCATGTCAAGAGTGAAGTCTTGCAGCGTAGGTTTCGTAGTGTCTGCCAGGTAGCCGTTGGTTTCGACGGCAATGGCGCTCGAACCGCTTGCCACGCTTGCTTTGCTGACAAAATCCTCCATGTGGCCTGCTTCGACGAGAATGAAGCATTTGTTGCTTGCTCCCAAGAGGCCAGAGAGCAATCGAATTGCATTCAAGTCCCTTGAGTCCATCGTGTATTTGACCTGCGTTTTGAGAGTCGCGTCCACATGGGAGGCGGTTCCTGCATGCACAAGCCTGTGCGTTTTGCCTGCATTGTCAGAAAATACAATCTTGGTGTAATCGACGTTGGTAATATCCATGGCATCATTAAATTCAATTGTGTAGCCGCCATCATTGTTGTCGTAAGCTACAAACTTCGAAAATTGCGGTGCCGTGTTGTCTGGCGTATGCGTCGTGGCTCTCAGAGCACTCCCTGTTGTAATGACCTGGTTTGGATTGCCGCTCGTTTGAGCCACGCTAAGATCTTTAACCAGCTTGTTGTTGATGGTAATAAAAGTAGATTCCTTTGCAAGACCAAGCGCAGTATCAGCTTTAATCTTCAACTGGTCGGTAGTACTCAGAACCATTGACATAATTGTGCTGACGTACGTGTTGACACTGGTATCCTTGTCAGTTGTGAGCGTGTACGTGGAACCGCCGCTTTCAGTGCTCTGGAGGACAATGTTGTTTTTTGGATTAAACTCTGCATAGTTGACTGGCTCGTCGAAGGTCAGCTTGAATTCGCCATCGTCAAGGTTGATCGAAAATGTATCCAGGACTGGGCCTGTACCATCGTCCACAACTTCGTTGCACTGAGCTTTTTGCTGCTCAGATCCAAAGCTTGACGATGATTCAACAGCGACCACTGCGTTCCCTTTAATGTCTGTCACAAAGTCCGCCGTAAAGCGAGCAAAGCACGCAGATTCCTTAACGCAAAGCTCGCGCAATTTCTTCACTGCATTCAAGTCTGTTTCTGTCATTGTGATGGTGATTTCCGTTGTTTCGTCGCCAGCAGTTACCGACGTTCCATCACTCGTGAGCGTGTATTTCACCGCGTCTGAATCATCTTCGTTGAAGTTACTGTGAAGCGTAAGCTTTGATGGGTTTACACTTGTGACAGACTCAGAGAACTCGATTTTGATCTCTCCGTTGTCCATACTGAATTTGTTGAATTTGACGAGAGTTGGCTTGGTTGAGTCTTCTGTATGCGTCTGCGCTTTTTTCAGAGCAGTAGCCGCTGTCGCTACAATTGTGTTCCCGGTTCCTCCAACAGGCTTGGCTAAGTCTTTCACAAGAGTCGTTGCCACAACCATATAGCAGTCCTCTTTTGAGCTACACAGGGCCGCTTGCTTCACTGCTTCCGTGTTTGCATCCGAGAATTTGGTTACAACGGTAACGCCATCTGATGTCTGCACAGTGCAATCAAAGCCACCCACTGTTCCCACGCTTGCTCCTTGACCATCGTTAGCGTTGGCATCAGCATGCAAAGAAATTTTTGTTTCGTCAAGCGTGTCGACATCAATAGCCTCAGAGAATTTCAAAGTGAATGTTTGATCTTCAAGGTTCAGATGCCACTCAAGCAACTCCGGATCCGTGTCGTCGACAGTGTACGTTGTTGCGAGTGCAGCGGATCCATCCAATTTTCCAGCAATGTCGCGGCCCACCATGTCCTGGACCATTCCTGCGGCAAAAATTAAGTACGTATCCGATATGACAGTCGCCATTGAAGCAATCAAGTTGATGGCGTTGACGTCATCATCGTCTAAAGTGATCGTAAGGGTGACGCCGTCCTGGTTACTTTTTGTGCCTGCATCCAACTTCTTTGCCTTCCCGACCCCTGCTGTTTGGGCATCCTGAATCGTAACCTTTGTCGGAACGAGGGTCGAAGCCTTTACAGCTTCTGAGAAAGTCAGCTTGAGTTCTTTGCTATTGAGGTCAAGGTGGAAGAATTTGAGTGTTGGGTCCGTCGTGTCGGCAGTCACTGACTTTGCAGGCAATGCGGAAGTGTCGGCATAGCCATCAACATCTAAGTTCTTAAAATCTCGCACCGCGCCATCTGCAAACGTGATGAACACATCTGACGAAGTTGTCGAGGTTGCCGTACCGAAACCAGCTTGAATCTTGATGGCGTTCAAGTCATCTGCAGTCAGCCCCAAAGTGAGCTCATCAGGTTTGCTAGCATCGTCCGCTGCTTTGCTTGTCCCTGCAGCCAACTGCAGCGTGACGGTGCCTCCAGTGTTTATGTTGGCGTTGGTTTGCAATGTAAAATCGGTTGGCGTGCAGGACGCAACTGTAACGGCCTCAGAAAAGGTCAAAAAGATCTTGCCGGCGTTCATGTCAAGCACGTAAGAGCTCAGAGTTGGATTCGTAGCGTCTGGTACGAGCGAATTTGCGTTCAATGGATCATTGTTGGGGATGGCAGCTGCATTTATTCCCTGGCGGTCCGTAATCATGCCTTCCAGAGCCTCCATCCATGTGGAGGCCTTGTCTGTTGCCAACGACGTGAGTGCCTTGATCACGTTTGCATCGGCCGCATCCAACGGCACAGATACAACAAGAGCAAGCCCTTGATCGGCAGCAGTGCCTGCAGCCGATAGCGTCGTTGTGGCCGTCGTTCCATCCTGGGTTCGAATGGTAATTTTCCTGGCATCTAGCGATGATCCATCAACCGGTTCATCGAACGACAAGACAAGCGTTGGAGTTGCCGCGAGATTGAGGTCAAAGTTCACCAAGGTAGGAGCATCTTCGTCTGCCACGTAAGCAGACGCAATCTTTCCTGAGTGAGGTGCAACTGCAACCCCGGACACATCCTTGACAGCAGTAGTTGACCCATCGCTAACAATCTTGACGTAAGAGCTTGCTTGCCCGAGAGCAAGCCTCGACTCCAGCTTGATGCTTTTCAGGTCTGCTTCACCAACTGAAACGGTGATAATTTGTCCACTGGCGCCAGAGCCAGAACTTGCCGAAGCCGTGAGGGTCACAGATTGGCCCCCATTTGCCAGCTCTTGAATGGAGATGGCAGTCGATACTAAGTCATTGATATTAACCGGCTCATTGAACGTGAGGGTAATCCCAGAGTTCATGTTGATTTGGAAGTCGGTCAAAACAGGAGCCGTTGAATCTGGAGTGTGCGAAGGACTTCCCTTTGCATTTTGCCCGCTGACGTAGGCCTTGTTGTTCCTGGCTGCCATGTCCTTAACAACTGCGCCGGCCGCCATCACCAAGAACGAGGTGGCTTCTGTCAATCCAATGCCCTTCAACTTCATTTTGTTGAGGTCATCGTCGTGAATCTTGATTTCGAGAATGTGTGAATCCGCAGATCCGACGACCGCAGACTTTGTGCTATCAAGAGTAACTTGATTGCTAGTGTCAGACCCACGCTGAATCTTTACACCTTGTACAGTCGCCGAACTTGTGTCAATGGTTTCATCGAACGTAATCTTCAAAACCCCGGTATTCATGTTGAGAAGCCAGCCAGAAATGCCGCAGTCAGTCGAGTCTGCAACGAAGGGATTTGTGCCGCTCGCCTGCGTACCGCTGCTAGCGTCAATCGCCGTGATTGGCCTGCCGTTCATGTCCTTCAAAAAGCCTGCGGCAAGACTGGCATACGTTGTGCCTGCATCCTTCCAAATAGTTTCGTCTTTCTTAATGTTGTTGAGCACGGTAGCATCAATCTTCAAAAGAAGCTGCTTGCCATTCACGCTCGATGTTGTGGAACTTGAGAGAGAAATTGTTTCGGCTGCGTTAGGATCTGCGTTTTCTTTGCCCTGGGCACTCAAGTCTGCAACGCTGAGTTGGTTTTCGACGTCTACAGGCTCATCAAAATTCAAGGTGACCTCGCCTGCATCCAAATCGAACTGAAAGTTTGTGAGGCTTGGAGCAGTGGTGTCCGGGTTGTGCGAAGCAGCCTTCTCAGTTTCCGCATTTGTCGTCTTTGCGGTCGACATGTCTTTGAAAGCACCAGCGAGCAAACGCACGTTAGAGTCCGTGCTGGAGGTGGCAATGTTTGCGTTCAATTTGATATCGTCAAGGTCAGTCCCAGCACTGATTGCGAACTTGATTGTGGTTGCATCATTCCCAGAGTACGTCCCGCCCGCGAGAGCCACCTTGTGAACACCATCAAAGATCTCGACTTTAGTGAAGTCGATCTCGTTTGCAGCCGACCGGACAGGCTCATCAAAGACAACTTCAACGGTGGCAACGCCATCCATGTCAATGGCAGCAGATAGGAACACAGGGGCTGTGGTGTCTGGCACAAAAGTGTTTGCAAGCGCAGCCTTTGCAGTGTTGTCTATATTGGCCATGTCTTTCATGGCACCCGCCTCAATGTTAACGTAGCAGTCAGTTGTGGTAGTTGCCATGTTGCTGACAAGTTTAATCTTATTCAAATCATCATTGTGAAGATTGATGATGACCGTTGATGAAGGATCGTTTGACGAAACTGTTGAGGAGGCAGAAAGGGCTTCAGTTCGAGCTTTTGTAGCCGACTCGTGGATCTTAATTTTTGTTGGATTGAAGGTGGCAGGATTGACTGTTTCGTGAAAAACTATTGTAAGCTTCTTCAAATTCATGTCAAGCGTGGTGCTTGTAATTGTTGGCGGTGTCGTGTCAGCAACGTAGTCATCAGCTTCCACCGCATTTGTGATGGTGACAGAGGCAAGCGCAATACCGGCCATGTCAGTCACCGCGCTTGGTTCAATTTGTAAGTGGGTTGACCCTTTGTTGATGGCGAGAGCAGTTTCAGTCGTGATGGCGTTGACGTCATCGTCAGAGAACGTCACTGTCAAGACTTTGCCATCAGTAGAGCCGATAGCACTGTCTGTCAGCAACCTCTTCTGGCTGCTTGCACTCTGTAGCTGGTACAAGGTCAACTTGCCAACCTTGAGCGAAGACGCCAACATCGGTTCCGAAAAGGTGAGCTTGATGGTCTTGTCGTTCATGTCAAGAACGTATCTTACCAACGTCGGCGCTGTGCCGTCGACGGTGTATCCACCGGATGACACAGTTTTAGTCACTGAAGCAATAGGGCGGCTGTTCATGTCAGTAACTGCGTTAGATTCAAACGCCAAGCTAGCCGTCACGTCGGATACGCCGACATCTTTGTTGAGCTTGAGCTCTTCTATGTCTGTACTGGACAGCGTGGCCGTTAATATCTTTCCATTAGTGCCTTTGCTAGCAAACACTTTGAACGTCCGAGTCTTGCTTCCGTCTGCATTTTGCATTGTTATTTTCGTAGGGTCCAACGAATCAGCTTTCACTGGCTCGCTGAATGACAAGAGTAACTCTGCAGGTTCTGCATTCAAATTAAAGTCAAACTCACTCAGGGTTGGCGCATTGGTGTCGGGCGTATGACCATTCACACCGGTAGCGATGACGGCTGCAGCAGCTGGAATTTTAGTATTGCCTCGCGGCGTAGTAGCAGCATCGTAGATGGCGTTAACATCAAGAGTGATATAGGTGTTTGTCTTTGCTGTTCCCATTGTTTCTGCAAGCTTGATCGCGTTGAGATCGTCCTCGCCGAGGGAAATGTCCACAATGTGTACGAGGCCTTGGTTTGAGGTTGAGGCTGTCGTCAAAGTTCGGAAAACGGTTGTACTCCCTTGATCGGCTCGAATAGTCACCTTCGTCGACGTGAGGAGCGTCGCATCAACCGTTTCGTCGAATTGGAGAGACAAAACCCCAGTGTGCACGTTGAGCGAAACAGCTTCAAGAGACGGTGCACTGACATCTTCGTCAAAAGTCGTCACTTGCTCCCCAGTTGTTAAATCAACGCATGCTTTGCCAGCCATGTCACTGATCATGCCTGCACCAATTTTCAAGAAGGTGTCACTGCCGTCAGCCTTCGTGGCAATGCCTGACTTTGCTTTCAGCGCGTTTGCGTCTGTCTTGTGAATCGTCACGACAAACGAAGTTCCGTCTGTGGATTGACTTGTACCACTGTTTGAAAGTGCCACCCCAACAGAGCCGGAGGCGCTGCCGTAAAGGACCAACTTCGCAGGGTTCAGCGTGCTCACATCGACAGACTCCTTCATCCTCACGGTCAGCGTCAAATCCTCCATGTTAAGATCAAATGAATCCAGCAGAGGAGCAGTATCATCTGCGGTAAAACCACCAGTTGCAACCTTCTGGGCGGCGGCCATTGAAATGACGGTCATCGCGCGAGCCTCCATATCTTTGAAAGCTGTGGACGCAACAGAGACGTACGCCGTCGCATCAGATTCGGCCAAGTTTTCCGTGGCCGAAATGTAATTCACATCAGCATCATTCAACGAAATTGAAACATAAATGCCCGACGTTGTTTCAGAAACACTGCCTCCAGAAAGTGCACGTTTGTGGGCCGGCGCGGAGGCCTGCTCGTTTTGGATGACAATTTTGGTTAAGTCGTACTTGCTTGCTGCCGAAAGGTCAACGCTCTCACTAAACGTCAGCGCAAGGACCTTTGTATTCATATTCAACGTAAAGCTGACCAGCGTTGGATCGTTGGTGTCTGCCGTATAACTATTCACATTTTTAGCACTTCCGGCGCCAATTTCATTCACCGCCTTGGGCGTTGGCGCTAAATCAGTGATAAAGCCAGATTCTACCCTCAAGTACGTTGAACCCTGGAGGCGAGCAAGGACGTTATCGGATTTGATGTTGTTCAAATCGACATCGCCAATCGAGATTGTGATTTCGTCACCATCCACGGAGCTTGCGGAGGAAGAGCTGGCAGTGAAAGTGAACGTTGTCACGCCGTTGGTTGATGCAGCAGCCCCGCTTTGGAGATGCAGTTTGTTCACCGCAGCAGAACCAGCCTTGACAACCTCGTCAAAAGTAAGCACCATTGAGCCCGTGTGCATGTTCAGCGTGTACTCGCTCAAGGAAGGGCTGGCAGTGTCTTGTGTCAAACCCGTCGCTTGCTTACCATGGGTTGCAGCAACTGCCGTTACCTTGCGCGCTGGAATTGCCATGTCTGTTATGGTGGCGATAGTCATGCTGATGAACGTATCAGAGCCATCAGTTTGCGTTGCCATATCTGAAACCAACTTCAGCGCGTTCAAGTCGTCGTCGTTCAAATATACAATGATCGAATCACTGTTTTCAGTTTGACGGCTGGATGTTACGTCACCGGTGAGTTGGTACGGCGTTTGGCCAGCGCCCGGAGCGTTTGCAATCTTTTGAATGCTAATGCCTGTGGCTGCGAGGGAGGATGCCTTTACAGTTTCCGAAAACGAAAGCGTGATGGTTCCGGCATTCATATCCACCGTGTAAGCAATAAGCACTGGATCAACGTTGTCTCCTATGTACGCTGTGGCCGGCCCAAGGGCAGCGGTTGCTACTTTTTGCACAACGCCCCTATTGGCTGTGTCCTTGAATGCACCAGTTTCAATGTTGAGGTAAGCTGTGTTCTCGGCGAGAGCAAGGCCTGTGTCCTTCTTAATCAAGTTCAGTTCGTCGTTGTCGATTTTCACAGTTATGATCTTCGAGTTTGTGTTTGGGTTGATTGCAGAGGCTGTTAATGTGACGGAAGTCGCGCCTCCGGTGTTAATGTTGGAGTCGCTTTGTATTTTCACCTTTGACCCAACGTACGCGCTTGCATCCATCGTTTCAGAGAACGTCAACGTCAAAGAGCCCACAGCCATGTCAACGGAAAACGATGAAACGGTCGGATCCGTTGTATCGGCCGTGTATGAACTAGTTTCGCATTGCTTGGCAGCAGTAGCAGCAATCGCGGTGATAGAAATCCCAACCTTTGCCTTGTCCTTGACGGTTGCAGCCGTCAAGCTCAAAAAGGTGTCGCTCGCACTGGTTGCCAGGCTAGTTAACGCTTTGATGGCGTTCAGATCGTCGTCATCAATATCAATCGTTACAACGACACCAATAGCAGATTTAATGGTTCCAGTCGACAACGTTTTCTTTTGCACGGTGCCGCTTGTTGCGTCAGCGGCAGCCTGGATAGTAATCTTGTCGTAATCAACGTTTGCGGAATCAACAACCTCCGAAAACGTCATGATAAGCTCGCCCGCATTCATATCCAACCCAAAGTTGGACAAGGTTGGAGGCACAGTATCATCCGTAAACGTGTTTGCACTTGCTGCCGCAGACGCGGTCACGGCGTTCATCTTTAGTGCCACGTAATCTTTCACGACGTCCTCGGTCAAGGCAACATACGTGGTGGCTGCATCGTCTGCAAGACCATCAGTTTTTCGAAGATAAACCTCGTCTGCCGCCAACAGCACAATCACTAATTCAGTCTCGTCCGTGGATGCCACGACGGATTTTTGGCCAGTCAATGTCCTAAATTTGCTGCCGTCACTATTCTCAAACTTGATTCCGTCGGCATTGAACTCTAACTTGTTAACAGCCTCTGTGAACGTCAGCGTGAGTGTATGCGTGCCCATGTTGAAAGTAAAAGAGTCAAGTGACGGCTTAGTGCTGTCAGGAACATAGGAAGCCGCTCGCTTCCCTTTGCCATCCGTGATGGCAAGCACGTCGTCGCCTGCGAGGTCCTCCATCATATCTGCAGGGAACCGAATATAAGAATCACTAGCGTCCGCAGCGCTGGCAAGGCCATCGATCTTCTTCATCTTCAAGACCGCGGCGTCAGACAATGCTACCTCTGCAACGTATCCGTTGGCAGTGTTGCAGGTCGAACCGGCGGTCAGGGCGACAGATTTACCATCTGCAGCCGTCGCAGCATTCTGAATGATTAACGCTGTGGCCAAAAAGCTTGCTGGCTTCACAACATCTGTAAAAGTCATCTTCAGCTTGTTTTCGTTGAAGTCCAATATGAACGATTCGAGCGCGGCTGGAGTGCTGTCCACAACGTAAGTGCCTGCCTGCTTACCCGCAGTGTCAGCCTTGGACGCAAGCAAAACAAGGGCCATGTCTTTAAAAGCTCCAGCGTCGAACGAGATAAAGGAGGTTCCCTTGCTGGTGGCAAGGCCCGCAACAAGCTTAACTCCCTTAAAGTCGTCATCGGTCAGGTCAACAACAAGCTCTGTTTCCCCTGCAGCCGTGCCGCTCACAAGGGTACCCCCTGTCAACGTGTAAACAGGCGTGCTGCCATCTTTGGTCTCAACTTTCTGCAGCAAAATTTTGGTCATGTCAACAAAGTTTGTCATTGGCTCTGAAAAAGTGAACTTAAATTGTTTTGCGTTCATGTCCAGAGTGTAGCTTGATATGGTTGGCGGCGTAGTGTCGGCAGTGTAACCACTTGTCGTGACCTGCTTTGCGGCGCCATCTGCCTTGCCAACAACTTTGTTCGCCGTTCGAGCCATGTCAACGACCATGTTGTCGGTGAACGACAACCAAGTTGTAGCCTCTGATTTGAGGAGGCCTGCAGTTGCTTTAATCTTGAGCATGTCTCCTGCGCTGATCGTAACTGCCACCTGCGTTGGTTCGTTGCTGACCTCTACATGCGTACTGCTTTCGGAAAGCGTCACCGGGGTGACCGTTTTCGAAGATGCATCTTGGAAAGTCAAGTCTGTCACCTTGAACGATGTCAAATCGACAGTCTCAGAAAATGTCAAGACAACCACGCTTGACTCAATGTTTACAGAGTAGTCGTCCAAGGTTGGCCGGTTTGTGTCTGCAGTGAAGCCGGACACTTTTACCGCAGCAGAATCGAGAACTGCTTCGATTTCGTTCCCTGCGTGATCCTCGAGTGCGGTTGATTTGAAAGACACGTAGCAAATACCCTTGTACGAACACACGTATGTATCCTTTTTGATGTTGTTCAGGTCAGTGTCAGAAAATGTTATCACCACAGTCTTATCAAGGTCGCTTCCTGCAAGAGTGCCGCCAGAGAGAACCACTTTGCTCTGAGCATCTGATTCTTCAGTCTGAAAATGCATGTCGGTCGCAATGAAAGAGCCCAGATCAACCGGCTCTTTGAACTTCATGGTAAACGTGCCTGCATGAAGATTCAACGCAGTAAACTGAAGCATTGCTGGATCAGTCCCGTCAGCAACGTGATCAATTGCGGGTTGCCCAGCACCATCAGCGAGAGCCGTGATTTTTTTGTCGACAATATCGACGGTCAGCAACTCATCGAAGGTCACATAGCAATCCGTTTTAGCCGAGCACCAATCTGGCACTTGAAGGATGGTGTGATACTGCGTTTCTGTCAAGGTGAGCACGACTTCCGAAGTGGTAGATCCAACAACCGAGGCGCCTGTCAGCAACATATTTTTGTTAGCTGCTTTTGTTGCTGCGTTTTGCAACCTTAATTTGGCGGGATTCACCGTCTTGATGGACTCTGAGAAGGAAAGGGTCAGTTCACCGGTGGTGGTGCTCAGATCGAGCTTCCATTCTTTCAATGCAGGCTTTGTGATGTCAGCCGTGTATTTGTCTGCGTTTTGGCCATTCGAGGATGGAATTGTTTGCACCGCATTGCCTTTGACGTCTTTAATCAGCGTGTTTACAAACGACAAATGTGTGTCTGATTCAGCAGTCGCCAGGCTGGCCGTTTCTTTCATTGCATTGGAATCTGCAACAGGGATATCAACAACAACTATGCGGACGCCCGACAATTGCCCTGCTTCCAAGGCAATGTTTTGCGACAGCGTGTGGCTCACTCCACTTGCAATTGCGGCCGTGCTTTGTACCTTAATTTGAGAGTTTGCTACAAAAGCACCAGTATCCACTATTTCGTCAAACGATAGAGTCAACTTTGCCAGCGGCTGCGCGTTCATGTCAAGCTCAAACTTCATCAAGGTTGGACCAGTGGCATCTTGGGTCAGCTTTCCTGCAGCCACCTTCTGCGCACTCGCCGCAGGAATTGTAACTACCGCAAACGACGCCTTGTCCACTGTAGTGGCGCCCACAGCAAGCCAAGTTTCCGCTTCAGTTCTGGAGAGCTTGGCGTCAGCCTTCAGTTGGTCAAGTTCAACACCATGAATGGTGACGACCAACGAGCTAATGTGACCAGATTGCCCCGACTTCACCGTGCTCTGTGCAAGGTTGAGCGTTTTTGAAGCAGTACTGCTGTCCCGGGTGTCCTGCAAGGTAAGGCCGTTTACTGCAAACCCTGCAACCTTGATATCTTCCGAGAAGTGCAGCGTCAATTCGCCTGTATTGAGGTTGAGGTCGTAAGAGTCGAGGGTTGGTGCCACCATGTCCGCCGCGTACCCACCAGTGGCAACTTTCTGTGCATTCGTCTTCTCTATAGGGTTTACTCTGGCATCAGACATGTCGATTGCGCCAAGTTCGCCAATGGTCAAGTATGTGCTGGAATCTGCAATGGCCAACCCAGCCTGGTCAGACCGCATTTCCGCGATATCTGCATCAAGCATTGTGATGGTGATGGTGCCGCTATCTGCGGACGAGACGGTAGATGAAGCATCAAGGGTAAAAGAGTTGGCGTCCGAATTGATCGCTGCTTGTAACTTGATGTGCTCGGGCTTGACGGTTGTCGCCTTGATAGTTTCAGAAAAAGTCAAAACGAGCTTTCCAGGAAGGGCGCCATTTGTCATTTCAAACGAGAACGAGTCGAGATCTGGTCTTTTGGTATCTTTCGTGAAACCGTTGTTCGAAATCTGCGTGGCGGAAAGCGCCGCCGAATCAACACCCGACATGTCTTTTATAGCGGCTGAAGCAAGCACCAGAAATGTTGTGGCCGACTCATCTGCAAGGCCAGACTCTGCTTTGATGGCGTTTGCATCTGCAACTGCCAAAGTGAACTTGACCACGAGGCCGTTGGTGCTGTCAGTAGATGTTAAGGTTCCCGTAAAAGTATGTGTCTTCGAGCCACCACTGTCCTTTTGGATCGTGATTTTCGCCTCGTTTACGTCTGTATGACGGACGGGCTCATTAAACGACAGGGTCAAAACGTTGTCTGAGATGTCCAAATCGAATCCAGAGCAGATCGGCCCTGTGCTGTCGTCAGTAACGAATTCGGCTTCAGTGGCAGCGCCGGTAGGAATTGCGCTGAACGAAAACTGAGCCATATCCTTGATGGCATCTGCATCGGTCGAGAGAAAGGTGTTATCGGCATCAACACCAACCGCATCGTTGAGCTTAATCTTGTTAATGTCCGTTTCAATGAGGGAAACGGTGACAATTGTGCTGTCAGTGGTCGCAGTCGGTTCTGTTGTGGCAGCGTCAAGAGTGATTTTCACAGCGCCTGTGACGCCACTGTTAGCGTGCGATTGCAACGAGAATTTCGTTGGCACGAACGTGGTAACATCAACTGGCTCGCTGTACGTCAGAATGAGCGTCTTTGCTTGCATGTCCAACGTGAAATCAGAGAGGCTACCAGCGGTGCCGTCAGGGGTATGCGCAGTAGCTTGCTTTGCGTCAGCATCAGCAAGAGCAGCAGCCGGACGGGCGTTTCTATCCTTAATAACCCCTGCCGCCAAAGAAATGTACGAGTTTGATCGCGCTGAAGCAAGGCCATCGATGGATTTGATATATTGCAGATCAGCAGCAACCAACTTCACAACAATCACAGTTCCGTGGGCAGAATTGGTTGTGCCGCCGGTCAGAAGCCTCTTTTTGGTGGCAGTGGGTTGATCCTGGATTGTTATCTTTTGGTTTCCTAACAGTTGATCTTTGTCTACAGCCTCCGTGAACGTGATGGTGATTTCACCTGCGTCAATGTCAATCTTGAACGACGTCAGCTCTGGCGCAGTTGTGTCTGGCACATGCTCATTTTCGTTTGACCGCGCTTGGATAGCTGAGTTCGTAGCCGTGGCAGAGACACTTCTGTCAACGTAGTCTTTGCCAGCACCAGCGAGAACTCGAAGGAAACTATTTGCAGAAGACGTTGCCAAATTGAGATCATTCTTGATTGTGTTCAAATCATTTGCTTTGATGGCAATGTGGAAAACGTTTACCGCTTCCTCGGTGACGACAGATGCCGAGTTAAGAGTCAGCTTTACCGTTTCGGCGTCTGCTGCACTGCCTTGCAAGGTAAACTTTTCTGGCTTCACATTGGCTTTTTTCACAGATTCATCAAACGTCACTTTCAAGATGCCTTCGTTCATGTCAATGGTGAAGTAGTCTACTGCAGGGTCTGTGGCGTCCGCTGTGAAACCGTTCGTTGCCGGCTGCTTGGCACTTCCATCCGTAATTGCAATCACATCTTCACCGTTTGCCCCGTTGAATGCACCTGCCGACATGACGATGAAAGTCGTACTTTGCGAAGTGGCAACGCTAGTCAAAGCTTTAATTTCATTCAAATCAGCAGCCCCAACATCAAGCGTGATGTAACGGCCATCCGAGCTCGCGGTGGTTGTTGATGCTGTCAACACGTAGGACTTGCCGGTGCCCAACGTTGCGGCACCTTGGATTCGAAACGCCGTTGGCTCCATCGTCGAGGCATCAATGACATCGTCGAAAGTAAGTTTGAGTTCGCCAAGGTTCATGTTTGCCGAGTACGATTTCAGGCCAGGTAGCACGTTGTCAGCAGCAACGGATTCGGCTTGCAAGTTGTTTTTGGCTTGGCTGCTTTGCGAAGCAACGTCAAGGGCCGCGCCTGCCGCCACCGTAACGAAGCAGTCAGACCCATCTGTTTGCGTTGCAATGTTGGCATCGGATTTGATGGCAACGGCATCCAAGTCGTTAAGCGCAACGGTGAGCACAAGGGTGCGATCCCCAGTGACCGAATCGACGCCAGATAGCGTGTGAACGCCGACGTTTCCAGCAGAGTTTCCAGCCAACGTGATTTTGCCGTGCGCAAAGTTCTGGGTCAGCACAGGCTCATCAAATGTAAGCGTCACAGTGTTGGCGCCAAGATCGAGCGAAACCTTTTGAACCACCGGACCCGTGGCATCATCTTGGTACGTGCACTGCACAGCAGATGCATCGTTGATGGCAGCGTTCTTGTTTTGCGCTTGTACGCTGTTAAATGCCACATCCGTGATGGCCCCCGCGTCGAGCTGGAGGCGAGATGTTGTTGCACCAGCTGCCATTGCCGCAGCTTTCAAGGCGTTCCTATCGTTGACACTCAAATCAATGATAAGCGTGTTGCCAACGCTTGAGCTGGTGGTACTGTCATCCAATGCAACAACCAGCCCGTCGCTGGCAGACTTCTCCCTGATTTTGTACCTGGACGGCACAAATGCGCTTGGTTGGATTGCTTCGCTCCACACAATTGTGAGCGTGTTCGCATTCATGTCGAGCTCTGAACTTTGCACGGTTGGCTTTGCGTCGTCAACAACAAACGTTGCCGGCTTGATACCGTTGGTTGATTCGACAGGAACCATGGCGTTTGCTTTCATGTCCTTTGCAGTCGACGCTGCAAGTGAAAGGTAGCAAGATGAACGCTGCGTGCAGAGCTGCAAATCCTTTCGGATTTCGTTCAAGTCATCCTCGCCAATGGTAATAATCACTTCTGCTGCATCTGTTGATGTTTTGATTGACGAAGATGCCGTTGTGAGGTCGAAGTTTGATTCAAGTTCATCCCGGCCAAGTTTAATGCCCGCCACACTCATTTCGCTTACATCGACAGGTTCGTTAAACACTAATGTTATCTCGCCGAGAGCAAGGTCAAATTTCTTAAAGCCTCCAACAGCCTTCAAAAATGGCTTTGTCGCGTCAGGAGTGACCGTTTTGGATGCAAACAAACCCGCGCGAAGCTCGTCAGAATTGTCTATAGCGTCGACAATGTTCGACCCACTTCCAATGAACAGGAATGTGTCTGATTCCGTCGTCCCAAGATTTTCTTTCAACTTCAAGCCGTTTGTGTCTTGAGCAGACAGCAAGAACTCTTTGGTGAGACTCGTTGTGTCAGAAGCATCAAATCCAGGTGTATCTGTCAAGGCGTAAATTATTGTTGGGTTTGTGGCGTGGTTTGCAAACGCCAGCTTGCTAATTTGAAGACCGGTTGTCTTTGTCTTTGCACGGAACGTCACGCTTACTTTCGCGCCGAGATCGACGCCATCGCTATCGCAATTGTTCATGTCGAGCGTCCACTCTTTAATGTCTGGGAATTCTGCAACAGTAAACACAACCTCGCCAAGTATTGTATTGTCTTGCATAACAGCGTGAACTTTGAATGGATCACCAACATTTGCAGGCGCTTGCGCAGTGAACGTCATCGTGGCACTTGAACCTGTTCCAGGGCCGAGCGTGACGCCGCTGTTCGGGCTCGTGATGGAGCTGCCGGTTCCCGTAGCCACTGGGTTGCCAAAGTCTGTTGTGACACCGGTGGTGGCAGCACCACCTTGCTTCTTTACAGTAACCGTACACAGCACCGATTCTCCAACACGAACCACGTGGCCTGCCCTTGACACTGTCCCATCGCAATCCAGAGTCGAGTCAGAGTGCGGCGTGCCAGCAACGTAGATGTTGATTGCCGCCTGGGCAAAATCGGCCCCACCATTTCCAGAGGACATTTTGCCGCGGACGGTTATTGCAGTACCAATTGTAGTGCCTGAAACAAACGAAAATTTCATTGTTGCACCGCCAGCTACAAAGGTGACACCGCTGCTTGGCGTGAGCGAAGCATGGTTGTTGCCCCCAATAGTCGGGGTGTCAAAGTCTTCTGCTGCGCCAGTCGTGGTGTCTCCACCGCCGTTGCCATCTTTCAGAGTAATGGTGCAGTCGACGGTTTCGCTAATTCGGACAGTGGTGGTCTGACTTCGTTGCCCAACGCAAGAAACCAACGATGCTGTCGTCGGCGTTCCCACGACTGTAAACGCGACCTTGTTCATTTTTTCGTCGTTGTCAGAAGCAACAGGCACTTCGACTTCAAAAGAAGCACCTACAGTACCTGGAGCTTGCAACGTGAACGTAAAAGTACTGGCACTAACAGCAGATCCTTTGACACCGCCGTTGGCTGGATCGGTCACAGTTCCTCCAACAACCGCCGGGGTGCCAAAGTCAGTTAAGACACCAGTGGTAGCGGTGGATGCATCCCTCACAGTAATGGTGCAGTCTACCAGCTCACCAGCTCGAACAGCTGTACCGCCGCTTCGCTGGCCAACGCAAGCAAGAGTGGAATCTTTTGTAGGAGTGCCGACGAGTTGGATTGAAATCACGTTGCCGTCATTGATCCTGCTGCCGTCGCTGAGCAAACCTTCAATCGTATAGCTTGTTGCAATATTCGTCGGCGCAGTGGAGCTGAATGTGTACTTCTCCTCGCCGTCAGTGCCTGTAACCGTGCCTGTGCTTGGCAAATAGTTGGCACCGCCGGTGATTGTGGCTTTCTTGAAATCACCAGAGACGGCAGCAATATTGTTGCCCTGGTTATCTTTTGCTTGGATCTCGCACGACACCTTTTCGCCAAGGCGCACAGATGTGGTTTCGCTCCGATCACCTTTGCATGTTACGGTGGATTTCACGTCAGGAGTACCAACGACAGTTACAGTAACGTCCCCTTGCGAGAAATAGACATTGTTGTGGCGAGGCCCGAGCCGACCTTTTGTCACGACAGTCCCGCCAATGTTTCCTGGCGCATCAACAGTGAACGTCATCGTCAAGGTATCATCTGTGTATTGTGTGTCCAAGTTCGAACCTCCGACTTGCGTGAGTGCGTTTGTTCCAGATTTGGGGGCGAAATCAGAGGCGAGCGCAGTTGTTGCACCACCTGATCCAAGGACAGTGATTGTGCACGTTATCGGTTCGCCAACCCGCGTAAATGCAACCTGAGATCTGTCTCCTACGCACGCAATGGTACACGCATCTGTAGGTGTGCCGACGACCTTGATTGCGTGAGCACCTTCAGTAAAGGAAGCCCCGGCACCAGAACCATCTGCAATTTTTCCCGTGACGCTGAATGCAGCGCCAACAGTAGCAGGGCCCGTGATGTCAAAGCTAACTTGTTTCCTGTCATTCGATCGAGCCGCAGTCGTTTGCTGCGTTCCGCCGACGTGGACAAAGGGAGCAAGGTCTTGCAAAACACCAGTTGTAGCAGAGCCATCACTGTAAGAGACCACGCAGTTCGCAACCTCGCCTGCTCGAACCCGCTGAATCTCAGTCGTCACCTTACCAGTACACACAATCGTCGAAGCGGTGGTCGGCGTCCCGACAATCTCAATTGTTTGCGACGATCCAGCAATCGCAGCGCCTCCGTTGGCACTAGACATTTTGGCTGTCACAGCAGTGTCGCCGAGTGTATTGGCAGCATTGTACTTGAAAGTTGCCGTTGCAGCGCCGGTAGATGGGCTGACAGTCACGCCGGAAGCTGGCGAACGGCCAACAGCGTTTGTGATTACCGGGTTCGCGAAATCAGTCGCAACCCCTGTTGTGTCACCAGCCGTATTTTTGATGGTGATAGTGCACACAACCTCTTCGCCTTTTTTCACGTCAGTTGTTCTTGTACTGACTGCGCCTTTGCACTCCAGTGCGCTGGCTACGGTCGGCGTACCAACCATTACCAGCGAGATCTTGCCCTCAGCAAACAACGTTCCATCTGCAAGTTTGCCGGTGGCCGTGAATTCGGTATCAACCGAGGCGGGAGAAGTTATGCCGACAGAGAGCGAGCTCAGGTCGCTCGCTTCCACAAGGTCTTGAACACTGGTGCCTCCCTCTACAGCCGGCTTTTGGAACTGGTTCTTCTGAGCAGTTGTTGCCCCATTGGCATCGTGCGGAGTAATTGTGCAGACAGTTGCCTCGCTGACACGGACAGACACTGTTCCGGACCGGGCCCCGATACACGTCATCACTGAAAGCTGCGCCGCCGAGCCAGACATCAAAATGGTACGGTCTCCTTGTGAGAAGTCGGCGCCCCCAAGCGGCACCGACAACTTGCCTTTGACTGTAAATGCAGTGCTAATGTCTGCAGGCGCCGTGACCTTGAAGATCATTGTAGATCCAGGGTCGACATACGTCACAGATGAGACGGAGCTGCCAGAACTGGTTGGCAAGCCAAAGTCGGTTGACAACGCACGCGTTGCTACACTGTTCGAGTCCTTAACAGTGATGGTACAGGTGGTTCGCTCATTTGCTTCAACAACTGCAGTGCCCGAGACGTCTCCAACGCAAGCAATGGTTGAAGTGATGGCAGGCGTTCCAACCGTTTCCATGGTAAACGCACCTTCGGCGAACAACGTATCAACTGAACTGACAACCACCTTGCCGGTTGCTTTAAAATCAGTCCCGACGTTGGTCCCGGCCTTCACAACGACGCTCATCTTGGAACCAGAGCCAATAGCAGCAATAGCTGCGTTCACCGAAGAGCCGGCAACCAGTGTCGGAATCTTAAAGTCCGATGGAAAGGCATCAATTGAGTTCCCCCCGCTATCCTTGCAAGTGATGATGCACATAATGTCTTCGCTCGTGCGCACGTGTGATTGTAACTTGGACGATTGGCCTGTGCACACCATGGTCGATTTGTCGCTTGGCGTGCCTTTGACGGCAAGAACGGACACGCCGCTGCTCAACTGCCCACCGTTTAAAATGCTTGCAGTGATGGTAAAAGTTGCCCCGCTTGTATCAGGAGCAGCAAGTTCAAAAGTGAATGTGGCGCCGTTGTTATTCGTCGCAAGAACGGCCGTCCCGACACCCCCAGCTGTGGTGATTGTGAAATCACCTTTGAAGCCTGTGGTGGCACCAGCTGCGTCTTTCACCGTAATGGTGCATTCCACGTCTTCATCGTGACGCACATCCGTAGATGTCGATGTTTTGCCTTCGCACGCCATCGTCGACGCCGTCGTTGGTTGCCCACGAACGGTTGTAAACGTGTGGTCTGCATCGAGATCAGATCCACTTCCGTCTGCCTGAACCAACGCTGCTTTCACGACAAAAGCCGTCCCTTTGACTGAAGGTGCATTCATGGTGAACGACAATTCTGTATGAGAAACGCCGTTGGTCACCTTTTGGGTTGTTGTAATCGCAGAGAGACCCGTGCCGGTGGCGCTGGTTGGTGTCTTAAAGTCTGTAAAGAGGCACGTCGTCAATGCGCCCAGGGAATCCTTGCACTGAATGATACACTCAACCTCTTCTCGGACTCGCACATGTGCAGATGAAAGCGATGTTTCGCCTGTGCAGACAATCGTTGATTTTTCGTGCGGAGTGCCAAGGATTGTGATGTCAACGGCCGCAGCACCAACCGCCGATGCGTCCGAGGCCAACGTTGCACGGATGTTGAAAGCGGCGGATACGGCAGCTGTTGCCTTCACTTTGAAAACTACTTCAGAGTTTGACTTTTGGGCAACCTGCGAGTTTGCAACAAATGTGCCTCCGTTGAGAGTAGGCGTCCCAAAGTCGGTAGCAAAGCCGGTAGTTGGACTGCCGTCGGCGGCATTGATCTTAATGGTACAGACGGCATTCTCAGCGGCACGTACGTAGGCGCCTGGCGTTGTTTCGCCAACGCAGGTCATTACCGATGCGGTGGCGGGAGTGCCAATGACTTCCATAGAGTACGCACCTTCTGTAAAGGTAACAGTTTGACCTCCGGCCTTGACGTTGCCAGTTATGGTAAACGTTGAACCAACCCCAGACGGCGCCGTCACATCAAACGTAAACGTCGAGCCGTCAGTTGCTTTCAACGCTGGGTCTGTTGCGCCGGACCCACCAACCACAGTGGCTTTTGCAAAGTCGGCGGCCTGGCCGGTTGTGGCGCCGTTGCTGTCCTTTACTGTGATTACGCAAGTGACTGTTCCGCCAGCACGCACCTGGGTGGTCGAAGAAGGCGATGCCGCCGTGCATGCCAATTCGCATTCCCGGCCTGGACCACCAAACAACTTCATGGTCACCAGGTTTGGGTTGAGCTTCTTGGTTGCATCTTTGAGAGTTGATGCAATGGAAAACACAGTCGTCGAGGATGCTGGCGCAGTCATGGTGAAAATGAACGTCTTGCCGTGCTGTGTCAAATCATTGTTTCCTGCTTGGGGATCTGCAAGAGCAGAGACACCCTTGGCACCACTAATGGTGCCCGTTTTGAAGTCGGATATCAGACCTGTAGTTGGCCCGTTGGCGTCCCGGACAGTAATGGTGCAGGTGACCTTTTCCAGGGTGCGGACGTTGACTCCGTTCGCAGTGTCGTCGCCAACGCAGGCAATTGTTGAATCGGCTGTTGGCGTACCAATGATCAAAAGCTTTTCGTCAACCAGATTCTTTGAGACAGAGTTGACGTTCACCTTGCCAGTGATGGTCACAAACTGCCCGACGGCACCGCCAACACCAGAGCCGCCGTAATCCCCGACCTGAAAGAACATCTTTGCACCAGAGTCGGCACCGCCAACCACATCTATGCCTTGTGAAGTCGTGTACACACCCTTGTCAACGCCAGGCGTCAAAAAGTCGTCAGGGAATGCGGTTGTTGGACCGTTGGCGTCTTTGACAGTCACAGTGCAAGTAGCAGTTTCTGCCATCCTGACAACCTGGGTCTGTGTCACGTCACCAGCACACACGAGCGTGGACGCTTCAGTTGGCTTGCCAACAACAACGTGGCTGACAGGCCCTTCCGAAAATAACGTATTGCCCGAGCTGAGCTTGCCCGTGACCGTAAAAGTTGCACCAGCTGAAGTTGGCGCCGTTATTGTGTGCGTTACAGTCAAAAATCCGGCAACGTCCGTAAGGGAACCGAGGTTTGTACCGCCACTTGTGTCGGAGGTACCGAAATCGGCAGCTCTGCTTGTTGTTGCACTGCCGTCGGCGTCTTTGATGGTAATGGTGCACGTGACACTCTCGGAAATACGCACTGGCTTGCCTGCTCCTGCAGCGCCTTGGCAGGCAATAGTCGAGAGGGAGGATGCAGTGCCGAGCATTGTAAACGCGAGCGTGTCCCCGCCACTCGCCGTTCCGTGGGCAAGAGCTGTGGAGCCAGAATCAGAAAGGGTTGCTTTAATAGTGAAAGCGGCAGTCGGCGAGTTTACGTTAAACGCAGAAGGTGCCGTGACTTCAAACTGGAACTTTTTGCCTGCGTCAGCGTGCGCGTCGTCAGTCTGCTCATCTGCAATGGCAGAAACCTCGGAACCCCCAACGATCGCGCCAGATTTGAAGTCGGAAAACAAACCGGTTGTTGCTGTGGAATCATCGTTAACGGTGATTGTGCACAGCACCCGTTCTCGTTGGCGTACCTTCAAGCCATCATTGGTTGTCTTCCCAGCACAGGTGATGATTGATTTGCCGGTCGGGGTGCCAATGATTTTCAACTTTTCTGAAGGATTGGCTTCAAAGTTCACAGTTCCAGCCTTTATAATGCCCCTTACAGTTATGTCTTGGCCAACAGCTCCGCCGTTGTTTGCGTAGTCATTGATTTCAAAGGTCATCTTCGCACCCGAGAGCTTACTGGCAACCTCCGTAATTGCCCCATTCATTGCAGATTTTGCAAGAGTTGGGGTATTAAAATCGCTTGGAAAGGCCGTGGTTGGATTTCCATTTGAATCCTTTACGGTAATCGTGCAAACAGCAGCCTCGTCAAGCCGGACTTTCTGAACGTTGGTTGTTTTACCAACGCACACAATTGTAGATTTTGCGTGCGGGGTGCCAACAACGGTGAAACTCTTGGCGCCCTCGGAAAACAGCGAATCGTCTTTCAGGCTACCGGTGACCGAAAAGGTCGCGCCTGCAGTGTTTGGGGCATTGTACGAAAACGTTACTTTCTCGGCGGCGCCGTCGAGTACAAAGGCGGTGACACCAGTGCCGCCGGTGGTGACAGATTTGAAGTCAGCGGTAGCGCCCGTCACAGGGCTCCCATCTTGCTTGATTACGTAGGTGCAGTCCGTTTTCTCGCTAGCTCGGACGTGGGTCGAGGTTGAAACAGAGCCAACACACGTCAACGTTGAAGTTTCGTCAGGAATGGCACGAATGTCGCTGAACGTTTTGGTTGTCAGCGGGCTGCCATCGCTGGAAAGCTTGGCCGTTACTGAAAACCCATTGGTTGGATCTGTCGTGGAGGGCGACGTCAAGGTAAACGTCAAGGTTGTGTAGGTGGTTGTGCCTGAAGTAGTTGTGGCGTCGGTGTACCCTGAAATGCTAATGCCGTTTACCGACTCTGGCGATTTGAAATCGCTCTCAAGGCAGGTGGTTGGCACAATAGTGCCACCAGAATCTGTAAATCTGCAAGTGATGATGCAAGTGATGACTTCGGAGATGCGAACAAATGTTGCGCTCGAGTCTGTTTCCCCGGTACAAGCCAAGATTGAGGCGGTGCTTGGCGTCCCGATGACGACAATGGTAGTTGCTGCGTTGTCAACGACAGTCTGATCGTCCGCAAGTAATGCACGCACTTTAAAGTCTTCGCCGACATCCGCCGTTGGCGTCACTTCAAACTGAACTTCCGTGTCAGACGTGATTGATGTGAGGCCACCACTCGCGACAGCGCCGCCTGTCACGTCTGTCGTACCGTAGTCCGATGCAAAACCTGTAGTTGGGTCGCCGTTGGCGTCTTTGATCGTAATGGTGCAAACTGCGTTTTCGCCCTTCCGCACGTACGCCCCAGGGGTTGCCTTGCCGACGCAATCCAAGGTTGATTTTGCGTCAGGCGTTCCCATCACGGCCATAGCGTAGGCACCTTGGAGGAAATTGTAGGTTGTGCTTCCAATGATGACTCGGCCAGTGATTGAGAACGAAGCACCTACAGTCGAAGGAGCAGGGACTGTAAATGTAAGCGTTTTCGCATCGGAAGTCCCTGCTGGCTGCGTGGCGGTTGTGCCACCGACGATGACAGCTTTGTCAAAATCGCCAATTTGGCCAGTCGTTGCTGCCGTCAACTCCTTCACAGTTATAGTGCACGTTGCCGTTCCCCCGGCCCGAATCTTGGTCGCCGACGTTGGGTTTGCCGCTACGCACGCAAGCGTGCACGTCTTGTCGGGGCGGCCAAACACGGTCAGCGTAATTTTGTTTGGCGTCAGCTTTGACACACCGTTGACTAAACGGTTTTCAACAGTAAACGTGTTGCCGTAACCCGGGGGAGCTGCCATCTTGAATTCCAGCTTTGTTGCAGATGCGGTCGAGTCAGAGGCTGCAGCGTACGCAGTGACACCGGTGCCGCCTACCACTGTTGGAGCTGAAAAGTCGGACGCGGAGCCGCCAGTGGTGCCTGACGCATCTTTCACAGTGATGGTGCATGTGACTGCTTCTGAGGTTCGAACGTTCACACTGTTAGTTACATCACCCACGCAGGCAACCGCGGAGTCGGTTGTTGGCGTGCCAACAATTGTGAGCGTGAACTCTGCAGTGGTGAACACATCACTGCCCCCACCAGCAACCTTGCCTTTGATTTTGACCGTCTCGCCAACCGCGTTGCCAAACGAGCCAACAACAAAGGTGAACTTCTCGCCGGAATCGCCGCCACCAGACACACTGATGCCCGCAGTGCCATCGAAGGTCCCAGTTCCAGTGATTGCAGGCGCAACAAAGTCAGATGCATATCCTGTGGTGAGACCGTTTGCATCCTTTGCGGTTATGGTGCACGTCGCTTTTTCACTCAACGTCACCAAGTTCGTGCCACTAGTTTGGCCAACACAAACAAGTGTGGAGGCAGTAGTTGGCTGGCCGACAACGACAAAGCTTTTCGCGCCCTCGTTGAACAAAGTCCCGTCTGCTAGCTTGCCTGTCACCAAAAATGAAGAGCCTGCCGTCGTTGGTGCTTTGATGGTGTGCGTCACTGTCAGGTAGTTGCTGCTTTTTGCATTGCTGCCCAGATTCGTGCCGCCAGTTGTTGCTGACGCCCCAAAGTCAGTTTCAAGGCCAGTCGTAGCAGCATTATCCGCGTTTTTGATCGTAATTGTGCACGTGAGTGTCTCGCCGATGCGGACAGGCTGGCCGAGAGCAAGAGAACCCTTGCACGACAAGGTTGATAAAGCCGACGGAATGCCAAGCACGACAAACGTAAGCGTGTCACCACCTCCAGCTTGGCCGTGCTGGATCGCTGTTCCAGCAGCAAGCGTCGATTTTATGGTGAAGGCCGTTGTTCGATCAGAAGGAGCAGTCATCGAGAACTTGAAGTAGGATTCAGTGGTGGTGGACTTTGGGTTATCGCTGCCACTTGTGTCGGCGATGGAGCCCACTTCCGTGGCACCTGCAATGATGCCGGTCACAAAATCCGTCGTCAGACCAGTTGTCTTCGCCGGCGTGCCGGCATCGTCGAACACAGTGATGATGCAATTAACATCTTCCGCTTCGCGGACAAACAAAGTGCCAGAGTCTTTTCCCACGCACGTCAGGATTGAGTTCTGGTGAGGGGTCCCGATGACAATCATGGTTTCTGCGTCCATTGATGCCCCTGACGAGGAGCCATCTTTGATGTTCCCAGTTACACTTACCGTGTCGCCAATGGCGGCCGAAGTCGCAAACCCGTTGACGGTGAACTTCATGTGCGTGCCGGAATCGGCGCCGTCAACTTCTTGCATCGAGTTGGCAACAAACGCTCCTTTCACAACGGCCGGCTTCACGTTACCCTCCTCAAAATCACTCGGGAAACCCGTTGTTGCCGCAGAATCATCTTTGACGGTAATGATGCATGTTGCTGTTTCGGTGGTTCGCACCTTGTTCAGCTTTGTCACAGAGCCGTAGCATTCCATTGTGGATGCAGTCGTCGGCTGGCCAACAACAACATAGTCTGTGGCACCCTCGGAAAACGGCGTGCCGCCTGCCATGGCACCAGTCACCAAGAAGGTGGCTCCCACCGTGCTTGGAGCCGTAATCTTGTGGGTGACCGTTTGAAAGTTGGTCGAACTTGCAAGCGCAGAGGCGCCGGTGCCACCAACGGTGACAGACGTGCCAAAATCATCCTTGATGCACGTGGTCGCCACAGAGTTTGGGGTGCCGTCTTTCTTGCAGGTAATGGTGCAAGTAAGTTCTTCAGAGAACCTGACGTGCGTGCCATAGGCGCCTGCGCACGCCATCACAGAGGCTGACGACGGATGACCAATAACGTTGGTGAACGACTTCGTGGCAGCTGCCGTATTTTGGCCTTTCAGGTGAACTTTGATGACAAACGAAGCCCCGCTCGTTGATGGAGCGTCAACGGTGAAAGAAAGCTGAGAGTACGTGCCGGCGTCAGTCTTCTTTTCGATTGACACTGAACTGAGCGAGGTACCGCCAGTAATCTTCGGAGCATCAAAGTCCGAGACGAGGCACGTAGTCTTCGCACTGTTAGCATCCGTGGGGTTAAACGTGCAAGTAACCCGCTCACTTGTGCGCACAGTCGCATCGCTGCCGAGGTCTTCACCGACGCATACCAGGGTACCGCCGGTTGGAGTGCCGATAACTTCCAGTTCGGCCTTGACCCCAACATCGCTCGAACCGGAACCGGCCAGCGCAGCCGATAGCTGGGCGTGCACGCTGAAAGCTGCAGAGACTGCTGCGGTGCCTGCCACTTCAAATACTGCTTCCGTGTTGCCTGCTTGGGCTACAATCGAGCCAACTTTGGTGCAGCCAACAAGGGTAGCGTCCGTAAAATCTGCTGCGAAGCCGGTAGTTGCAGAGTTGTCTGCGGCAATGATTGTGATCGTGCAAACAGCATTCTCTTGGTACCGCACGTATGCACCCGGAGTTGATTTGCCGACGCACTTCATAGTCGACTTGACTGACGGAGTGCCAATGACCTGCTGCGAGATGGCACCTTGCAGGAAGGTAAATGTCGAGCCAGCAATTTTTACGTTGCCGGTGACCGAGAAGGTTGCACCTGCAGTGGCCGGAGCTGTGATTTCAAACTCAAATTTGCTACCATCGCCGTTCGTTGGCACTGCGGGCGTCCCGACAGAGGTTCCACCGGTCGTCGTAGCGACGGCCCAGTCAGCAACTTGGCCCGTGGTGGCCGATGCACTGTCTTTAACAGTGATGGTGCACACAGATTTCGCTCCTGCGCGGACTTGGTTTGCACCGCCCGGGGCTGCACCTACGCAGGCAAGCAATGACTCACGGCCTGGACGGCCCCACATGACCATTGTCATTTTTGCTGCGACTGTCCCGTGGTCGATTTTCTTGTTGCCAGCTGTAAGTTCGGCTTCGATCGTGAACGGGGTGCTCTTTTTTGCAGGCGCAGTCATCGTGAACGTCATGACCGAGGCAGTTGCAGTTGAAATCGGTTGGTTGTTTGTGTCCGTGTGAAACCCAATGCTGGAAATATCTGTCGCACCTGCGATCACAGAAGCGGAATTTGAATCCAAGAGTTTGAAATCAGACAGCAAGCCAGAAGTTGCAGCTGGTGTTGAATCTTTGACCGTAATCTTGCAGGTCACCTCTTCAGATTCTCGGACGTTCAAGCCGTTCGCTGTTTCGTCGCCAACGCAAACAATCGTAGACTTTTCGTGTGGAACGCCAACGATGACAAGAGTCTCTTTCAGAGAGTTTGACGTCTCTTTTCCAGTGGAGCCATCGAACGCCGAAAGCACGTTCACCGCCACAGTAACAGTGTCTCCCACAGCACCGCTATTTGAATCATACGAGCCGATTTTAAATGTCATGGCTGATCCCGTATCCCCACCGCCAACAACGGTAATACCGTTGCCGTCTTCGTTGAACTTGCCCTTTGTAACAACTGCATCGGGATAGTCCGCCGGGTACGCGGTTGTTGCAGTAGCGTCGTCGCGCACATTGATGATGCAAGTTGCAACTTCGCCGATGCGAACATACTGGATGCCGGTGGTGTCGCCAGTGCAGACGACGGTGGATGCAGCTGTTGGCTTGCCAACGACCGTGTATGCTTGGGCACCTTCAGAAAAAAGGGGACCATTTTTCAATTTTCCCGTCACCGTGAACGTTTTCCCAGCAGCATTTGGCGCAGTAATTTTGTGGGTGATTGTCTGGTGATTGCTAGAATCGGTCAAAGTGATTGTGCCGGTTCCGCCAACAGTGGCAGAGTCGTCGAAATCACCCTTAAGACCAGTCGTTGCTCCTTGCCCGTCCTTGATTGTAATGGTGCAATCAAGCTCTTCGCTGTAACGGGCGGTCAAATCCGCACCGGCGCTGTCGCAAACCATTTCAGAGGCGGCAGATGGCCGCCCAATCACAGATTGAAAGGAGTGCGTCCCGACCTGGCTCTGGTCGGCAAGTTTGATCTGAATTGTAAACGACGCGTCTTCGCTCAGAACTGGGGGGGCAGTGACAGTAAACTCCATCTCTGTAAAGACTTTGTTGTTGTTGGTCGACGCATCACCAGCATTTCGCGAGAAAGCAGACGTCCCACTGCCTCCGACAACAACGGGGGCCAGAAAGTCGCTTACCAGGCACGTGGTCTTGCCGTTAGAATCCTTGCAGGTAAGTGTGCATGTCACTTTCTCGGCAGTCCTTACGATACTGGCACTGTTCAATTCATCTCCTGTGCAGGCAACCACTGATGCATCGGTTGGGGTGCCAACGACCTCAACAAATTTTTCTCCGTCGTCCAAGAGAGTGGGCCCGGTTGTCAACTTGCCAGTGATACCGAAAGTATCGGTGCCGACGATGCCACTGCGAGTCACCTCAAAGATCATTTCAGTGTCCGAAGACTGTGCAGCGATGCTTCCGGACAACGAGCCGCCGGTGAAATCTGGGGTTGTAAAATCACTCGCAAATCCCGTCGTTGGGGCCCCGTTTGCATCTTTCACACTGATGATACAGACTGCCTTCTCATTTGTCGAATGCTCTACAAAAGCACCCGGCGTTGTCTTACCCGAGCAGCTCATTGTCGACAATTTATTGGGAGTTCCGATCAAATTCATTGTGATGGCACCTTGGCCAAACCTCACACTTGCCCCATTAATCTTGACCCGGCCAACGATGGTAAACTTGCCTCCAGCACCCGTTGGAGCGGTGACCGTAAACACTAGCGAGGTCCCATCGCCATTAGTTGGGACGACCGGGCTGCTCGGGCTGCTGCCTTCGGTGACAGCAGTGGTAAAATCAGCCGCAGTCCCCGTTGTTTCGACGCCGTTGGTCTTTGGCGTGATAGTACACGTGGCTGCATCGCCAGCCCGGAGCTTGTCGTTAAAGTTTTGTGGCCCTACGCATGCTACCGTGCTTGTCGCATCTGGACGACCAGCAACAACAAAGGTGATCTTTTTGGTCCCACCTGTCCCGCCAGCAACATCGCCGTTGGTGTCGTGGTCAAGCAGCTTGTTGGCGTCGGTAGACAACGCAGCAACAATGGTAAACGGGATAAGGTTTCCGCTAGCATCTTTGACAGCCGAAGGAGCCGTCATTTGGAACGTAAATGTCTGGCCAAACGTTGGGTTGGCATCGCCCTCATCTCCAAAATTTGGATCTGTGATGGCTGTCACACTGGTTCCACCTACAATGGTGCCAGTTGAAAAATCCCCCGCAAGACCTCGTGTAGCGCCGTTGGTTGTCTTGGCGGTAATCGTGCATGTGACTACTTCGCCTGTCCGGACCTCTATTGTGCCGCTGTCGTCTCCAACGCAGCTGATGGTGGATGCTTCATCTGGCTTGCCAATAATGTTAAGGCCATCGAAGGCGGCAGCAAAGTTTGCAGAGCCTGCACTGAGGACACCCTGCACTGTAATTTTACTGCCGATTGCCGTGCCGCCTGTCGGCGTCCCTTCGAAGACCATGGTCGATCCAGAACTTGCGTCAGCCTGCTCTTTCAATCCTTTGTTCGGGTTTTGCCCATAGGCATCGACATCAAAGGCGCCGTTCGTAATTACAGGACTACCAAAGTCGGCCGGGAAGGCGGTGGTCACCCCACTTCCGTCTTTGACAGCAATGAAGCACTGAAACTTTTCGTCGATTCGCACGTACTTTGAGCCATACGTTTTGCCAAGGCACGTTATTGTCGAGTCAGTCGTTGGTAAGCCGACAACAGTTTGGCTTTGCGCGCCTTGCCGAAAGTCAGTGCCGCCATTCATGTTGCCCGTGTTCAAGAATTGAGCACCGGCAGTTCCCGGAGCAACAATGGTTTGGACAATGATCAAGTTGTTTGTGTCTTTCGCGGCCATGGTTCCTTTAGTCCCGCCGCCTACGGTGGTAATGTCGTCAAAGTCTGCAGCAAGGCACGTTGTGGCCGTGTCGCTGGCATCTTTGCATGTAATTTCGCACGTGACCGTCTCACCCTTTCGAACAGGTTCGCCTGAACCTTTCGCGCCAAAGCAGTCGATCACAGAAAATGTGGAGGGCACCCCAATCACAGCAAACGTGATTTTTTTGGTGCCGCCTGTGCCGCCTGCAGTGTCTCCGTTAACGTCGTGGTCCATTGCAACGAAGCTGCCGCCGACCAAGACGGTACTTACCAGGTCAAAAGTGGTGGCCCTGCTGGCTGGGGCAGTCATCGTGAACGTGTAGTGTGCTGCGGTGGCCGTTGACGCCAGGCTACCAGACGTGATTTCTGTAATGCCACTGACCTCTGTTGCCCCGTTGATGGTGCCCGTCGAAAAGTCCGAGGTAAGGCCTGTGGTGGCGCCACTACCATCCTTCACGGTGATGATGCAGGTTACCGTTTCAGACTCCCGGACCTTGACGTCGTCGTTGGTCGTAGAACCTTCGCAGTGGATAATCGAAGCGGCGGTCGGCGTGCCAACAATGAGCAGCGTCTCTCCGGCGCCAGCCAGAGCAGTGTCAACACCAGCCACCGTCACTTTGGCAGTCATGGTGACAGTGTTCCCAACAACAGTGTTCGTGATTTCATCGCATTTGCCTCCTTGGATCTTAAAGACTTCGCCTGCAGCGGCGCCAGTGACCTCCACATACCCGTTGGTGTCTGTATTAACCTTGCACTTGTCTGAGGCAAAATCGGCTGTCGGAAAGTCTGTCGCGTACGCTGTTGTCACTGAGCTATCGGCGTTTCGCGCAGTAATGAAGCACGTGAACAGCTCGTCGATTCGGATGAGCTGGCTCCCAGTAGTGTCGCCGGTACAAATGATGGTGGATTGAGCTTGCGGCTTACCGACAACGACGTAGCTTTGGGCTCCTTCGTTGAAAGGAGTTCCGTCAAGAATTCGACCGAGAACAGAAAAGGCAGCGCCGGCGGTTGCAGGCGCCTTCACGGTAAACGTCACCTGTGCATAGCTGTTTACGTTGTCCACCAAGGCTCCTTTGACAGCATTGCTTGGCACCGTGACTGCCGTACCAAAGTCGCCCTTGAGGCCAGTTGTAGCGACACCTCCAGCGTCTTTGATAGTAATTGTGCATGTGACGGTGGCGCCAATGAGGACAGTGCCGTCGTTCGAACAGGACAACTGCGATTTTGCATCTGGGATGCCAATCATTTGAAAGGAAATTGCAGTTGTGCCATCATTCCCTGCATTGGTAATGGCATTGCCGTTGGCAAGTGTCGACTTTACGCTAAAAGTGGTGGCCCTGCTGGCGGGGGCAGTCATGGTAAACGATGCAAAATTTGTTTCATCACCTTGAGCATCTAATACAAGTTCCAGGCTTGAAACCTCAGTGGCGCCAGCAACGGTTCCAGACAGAAAGTCGCTTGCCAATCCAGAGGTGGATACAACGTTACTGCCAGCATCCAGCTGCTTGATGGCAATAGTGCACGTCACCGTCTCGGACTCTCGCGCAATGACGTTTATTTTGCCCGCGGGGCTACCAGACGCGCCAGATGTATCACCTTGGCACGTGATGTCCGAATCGTCCGTCGGTGTCCCGATGATTAAAAGCGTTTCCGCTGTCTCAAAGTCGACGTTGTTACCATTTAACAAAACCACCGGCGTAACGGTCACAGTTGCGCCGACGTTGCCGGTTGATGTAACTGTAAACTTCATCCTTCCGCCAGACTTTGCACCACCAGGCTCCACCAGGCTATTTGCTTTGAAAGTACCTTCGGTCACGCAAGTATTCGCGTCGCATGGGAAATCAGACGGGAAACCGGTGGTGGCTGTTGGGGTGGCGTCCATAACAGTAATGTAGCACGTTGCTTCTTCAGCTTGCCGTATTTTTTGGGATTTCGTCGAGTCACTCGTACAGACGACTGTCGATTTTGCTTGCGGTTGCCCGACAACAACCATATCGTGCGCGCCTTGCGTAAACGGTGCGTTGTCTGCCATGAGACCAGTGATCGAAAACGCTGAGCCCGCGGTTGACGGTGCAGTGTAACTAAACGAAACCTCGTTGTTACCAGAGTTGATGGCCAAACTAGGCGTGCCTGTACCTCCAACGGTATCCGGCGTAGCCGCGTAATCCGCAATGCCGCCCGTTGTGGCAGCGCCGTTACTCTTCACGGTGATTTTACAGTTGGCGACTTCTGAAGTACGCACATCAATTTCGCCAGAGACGGCACCAACACATGCGAGCGTGGACGACGCATCCGGGTTGCCAAGGATTTTGGCACCCCCCAAGTCCACGATACCCACTTGATCTTGACCGGAACCTATGGTCACTTTGATGGTGAAGGCCACACCAGTAGCGGACGGCGCCGACAACGTAAACGTCAGCCAATCGTACGGGGCGCCATTTGCTGCAGTCTTCTCGACTCTCGTGTACCCTGAGACGTCAGATGTTGCTGGGACTACGGTAGGGAGATTGAACTGTTCTGGAATGCACGTAGTATCAACAGCAGCGCTGTTCGAAGTCTGCTTACACTTGATCGTGCAGGTAACAACTTCGCTCACACGAACGTTTGTCTCCAGGCCGTCTGTTGCACCAACGCAAGTCAAGGTTGAGTGTCCGTGCTCAGGGCTGCCAATAATCGTGACCTTGGTCACCGCAGTCCCAACAAGAGCGTTACCAAGGCCAGATGAAAGCTTTGCCCTGATAGTCAGGCTGTCCCCAACTGCAGCCACCGTGGTCGCCTTGAACGTTGCTTCCGTCTTCGCGGTGTTCAAGGTGTATTTTACACCGTTTACTGCTACAATCGCGCCGGTAGAAGTGGCATCAGAGGCTGAAATGCTAAAGTCAGGATCGACGAAATCTTCAACAAAGCCCGTCGTGACAGCCCCGTTCGAATCTTTGATTGCAATGGTGCACACAGCCTTGTCGCCTGTTGCTGTCATGAACGAGCCGCTAGCGGAAACGATTGTTTCGCCAACGCACGACAGCGTACTTTTCGCATCCGGGGTGCCGATAACTTCCAATTGATTGACTGCTTCGTAAAAAGCTTTCGAGGCGCTACCAACAAGCACACGGCCAGTGACAGTAAACGCAGAGCCCGCGGCTGCCGGCGCGGTGACCAAAAACGTCATTTCCTTGTCGTCTTTGTTGGCTACAGCCGTGATCCCGGGTCCGCCAGAGCCGGTTGATTGAAAAACGCCATCCGACAGTGGGGAAGAAAAGTGTGCTGGCAGACCGCTCGTGACACCGGCGGCATTTTTGATAGAGACGATGCACGTTGCAACAGCACCTTTCCGGATGTCTGTAATTGAACCTGGCGCTGCACCCGTGCACACCATCGTACTCTCCCTGCCTGGACGGCCGTACACATCCATGGTAACCACCCCGGCACCCCCGGCAACGGAGCCTCCATTGACAAATACGGTGTTGTCCGCCAACTTTGCCGTGATTGTAAAAGCCTGCGTAATGTCTGACGGTGCTTTGACCGTAAACTTAAACTTTTTACCTTCGTCGGCGTGGCCGACTGCAACGAGATCTGAAATCAAGCTGAGCGACGTGCCGCCTGCTTGGGTGATGGCAAAGTCGCTTCCCAAACCGGTTGTTGTGTCAGTTGCTCCCGCTCCATCCTTTACGGTGATGGTGCACGTTACAACTTCGTTTGCGACTACCTTCAACAAATTACTGGTCTCGTCGCCAACGCACACAACTTCTGAAGCCTCCGTAGGTGTGCCAATAATTTTCATTTTGGCTGCGGATGCGGATGGAAAAGCATTTGCCCCCTCTTTTGGCGTAACAACGATCTCGTCACCAACGGCGCCAGCAGCGCCCGTCTCGGCTTTGTTGAGTGCAAATTTGATCTCACTGCAACCAGTAACGGAGCCGTCAACGCATGCAAAGGTATTAGCCTTGAATGTCGAACTAACAACAGCAGGGTTTTGTGCGCTAAAGTCGGCGGGCAGGGCGACAGTCAGCCCGCCTGAGTCTTTCGGGGTAATGACGCACGTTGCCTCTTCGTCAATGCGAAGTCTGTTCGTCCCGGTAGTGTCGCCAGTACACACAACGGTCGAAGCGGCCGCCGTCGGCTTACCCAGCACGACGTAAGTATGAATGCCTTCTGCAAAAAGGGTGTCGTCCGCCAACTTGCCCCCAACATGAAAGGGTTTCCCAGCAGCATCCGGGGCCGTGATCGAAAATGTCGCCTCGGTGAGATCGGCTACGTTGTCAGCAATGGCCGACAGCGAAACCCCTCCAGTGTTGTGCGGTGCGGCAAAATCATCCTCGAGACCCGTAGTGGCTACAACAGCATTGCTGCCATCCCTTCCTTTGATCGTAATGGTGCATGTCATCGCTTGGTCGATTCGTGCTGTGCCTGCCACCTGGCCAGTATACGTGCACACCAATGTCGAATCTTTCGTGGGCGTGCCAACCATTTCAAGAAGGTACGATCCCTGAGCGCCCTGAGCTAGTAAGGGGTCAGCAGGGTCGCCATTGCCGTCCTTCGTTTTAGCAACTATCTTGGCTCCCACAGTCTTGGCCAAAATGGTAGACGGAGAAGTCAACTCGAAGGTCATACTTCCCGCATCGGCCGCAAGCACTCCAGCTGTTGCTCCAGAGCAAGGATCCGTGTTGCCCTCGCACGTACCAAACGATACTTCAGCAATTGCCCCGGTAACCGCACTGCCTCCGGTTTTGAAGGTAACTGTGCAAAGAATCGCTTCACTAACTCGAACATATTTTGCCCGCGAAGCTGCCACACTCCAATCGTCTTGCGTTTTCGTGCCACACACTAAAGTAGATGTAGCATCAATCGCACCATCAACCTGGAGAACATCGGCAATTGCAAGAAGGGCCAACAAAAAGAAGGCCGCCACATTTGCTTTGGAGCTCCTGCCCCTACATCTACGATGCGTTTTTGTTTCTGCATCCTTTGCAGCCACCAGGTCTGCCGCGGAGCGACGAGTGCCCAGCATGTCTTTGCGGGCCTTGAATATAACTGTAATTGACTGTAATGTAGGTTTGGTTATGTGCTTGTTCACTGTTGTCCGAAGTTAAAAAACTGTTTGAGGACTTGGGTCAGCACCGAAATATCGGTGCGTCGTCTAGTAAAGGTAAAGTCCAGAGGTCAAACAGCCCTCGCGGATCTGCGTCCGATGCGATCCTTCAGCAAATCGAAAGTGCCATAAAATAGCCAAGCTGGTATGTCGCGTTACAATGGGAAGCAAGTATAAAAGCCGGGTAAAAGATTT